>OLSC01002793.1_pt1 | contig 10993 bp, 7 predicted proteins | sample 1672881 | NCBI WGS metagenome assembly OLSC01 (sample SAMEA3136733, study PRJEB25190) | human gut metagenome | biome: human gut; feature: human-associated habitat; material: faeces | place: Austria | collected 2013
TCTCCATCAGCTCAAAGGGGTCGCGGGCTTCGCGGTCCATCTTGTTGATGAAGGTAAAGATGGGGATGTGGCGCAGGGTGCACACCTTGAACAGCTTGATGGTCTGGGCCTCGACGCCCTTTGCGGCGTCGATGACCATGACGGCGGAGTCTGCCGCCATCAGGGTGCGGTAGGTATCCTCCGAAAAGTCCTGATGGCCCGGGGTGTCCAGAATGTTCACGCACTTGCCGGCGTAGTTGAACTGCAGCACCGAGGAGGTGACGGAAATACCGCGCTGCTTCTCGATGTCCATCCAGTCGGAAACAGCGTGCTTGGCGCTCTGCTTGCCCTTGACGGAACCGGCCTGGTTGATGGCTCCGCCGTACAGCAGCAGCTTTTCGGTCAGCGTGGTCTTGCCGGCGTCGGGATGGCTGATGATCGCAAACGTCCGGCGGCGCTCGATTTCTTCACGATTTGTCATAAACTAGTATTTCTCCTGAAATGGATGGAACTCCTTCAGTCACGGCTGATGCCGTGACAGCTCCCTCAATGAGGGAGCCTCTGGCGAAAAGGAAAAGCTTCTCGCCCTGCCAAAGCCTCCCTCTCAAAGGGAGGTGGCATCGCGCAGCGATGACGGAAGGAGTATATTTTTACACATACGTACCCTATTTTATCCGAAAACGCTCCATAATGCAAGTGTTTTCGTTATTTTTTCAGGATGATGCAGGGCAGAGGGGCGGTTTCGGCCCAGTTGGCAAAATCACACACCAGAACGGTAAAACTTTTGAGCGGAAGTGCCCGGAGATATTCCAGCACCGTCTGCTTTTCATCCGTGCCGATGACCTGCCCGCTGTAGAGGATGGCGCTCACCACGCCGCCGGGGCGCACGGCTTCCAAAGCCGCCTGCAGGGCGGGGATGCTGCTCTGCGCGGTGGAGAACACTGCGTGGTCGGCCCCGGGCAGCCAGCCAAAGTTGAACATCACCGCATCTGCCGTGCCGGGCTGCACAACCTGTAAAAGGTCTGCGTGGCTTTGGCAGTGCAGCTCATACCGGGCGGCAGGCACGCCCAGCTGCTCCAGATGCTTCCGGGTGGATGCAATGGCAGCTTCCTGCACGTCAAAGCCGACTACCTTTCCTTCCGGCGCGGTGATGCCGCACAGGAAGGCCGTGTCGCCGCCGTTGCCGCAGGTAGCATCGATGCAAAGGCGCGGCTGTGCCAGCCGCGCGGCCAGAAAGTCCTGCACGAACTTGACGGCGGTCAGGTCCGGCGTGCGGCGGCGCACCAGCTGCCTGCCTTCTGCCGCAAAGCCGAACTTTGCCCAGAACGCAAGCTCTGCGGCATCGGCGGGCAGCGGGGCGGTAAATACGGTAGCCTTTTCGCGGTCGTATCCGGCGTAGGCGCGCAAGGCTTCTTTTAATAGATAGGAGCCGTAGCCTTTGCGCCGCCACTGCGGTTCGATGCCAAACGCGGTGATGGCAGCCCCCTTTGCGGCGGGCGTGAGCGCGCAGAAGCCGATCTGTGTTTTTTCCTTATAGAGGGCAAAGCCCTCGTCTGTGCGGTGCAGTTCCATGGTGTGTTCCTCCTGAATTTACGCTTTTACAATAGCAAGCGCAAAGGCCGCTGTCAAGGGCGGAAAGTGCGTCTTTTTTTCACAGTTTCTTCACGGCGCGCGCGATTGATTTTCACAATTGACGGTTACAATAGGAGCAGTTCAAAGGAACAGGGCTCCTGTGGACGTATCCCTTACGGAAAGGAAGTATCAGCATGGACAATGAGAACAAATGGGAATATGATTATTCCTCTCAGGATAAAAACGAAAGCGGAGATACCGGTTATCCCAATGTGGGCAGCAGCGGCATGAACACCGCCAACCAGTACAACGACCCGCGGCCGGAACCGGAGACCGCTTACACCGCCCCGCAGACAGACAACGGCGCAGGCGGTGCAACGCCGCCGGTACATCCGGTACAGCCGCAGGACGCGCAGCCCCCTAAAAAGAAGAAAAAGTTCAATGGCAAGCGCGTTGCACGCAGCGCCGTGGCGCTGGTGCTGGCCGCAGCCATGGGCTTTGCGGGCGGCTTTGTGGGGGCAAAGTTTGGCGGCAGCGGCAAGGTGGTCATTCAGCAGGTGGCACCTTCCTCTACGGCCGACAGTGCATCCGGTTCGGATAGTTCCATCACCGCAGCATCCAGCAGCGGCAGCAGCCTGACCACTGAACAGGTGGCTGATCTGGTCAGCCCCAGCGTGGTGGTCATCACTACGGAGCAGGTGGTCTACTCTCAGTGGTCGTGGTACGGCCAGAATCAGGTGGAGAGCGGTGCCGGCAGCGGCGTGATCATCAGCTCGGACGGCTACATCCTCACCTGTGCACATGTGGTGGACGGCGCTTCCACCATCACCGTTACCATTGGTGACAAGGACTACACCGCCACCCTTGTGGGCGAAGATACCACCAGCGATATCGCGGTCATCAAGATCGATGCTGACGGCCTGACCCCCGCCACCGTGGGCAACAGCGACAGCCTGAAGGTGGGCCAGAGCGTGATGGCTGTGGGCAACCCGCTGGGTGAGCTGGGCGGCACCGTGACCGGCGGCATGATCAGCGCACTGAACCGCAGCGTGACCATCCAGGGCACCAACTCCACCAACACCATGTCCCTGATCCAGATGGATGCCTCGGTCAGCCCCGGCAACTCCGGCGGCGGCCTGTTCAACATGAACGGTGAGCTGGTCGGCATCGTGAACGCAAAATCCTCTTCCAGCGATGCCGAGGGCCTGGGCTTTGCCATCCCCATCAATGATGCCATCAAGGTGGCACAGGAGCTGCTGGAGAACGGCTATGTGACCGGCCGCCCCTATCTGGGCATCACCTACCTGGCTGTGACCGACGCACAGACGGCACAGCAGCTGGGCGTGAACGCCTATGGCGTCTACATCGTGGACGTGACCAAGGGCGGCCCTGCCGATCAGGCCGGTCTGAAGGCCGGTGACCGCATCGTCAGCGTGGACGGCTCGGAGATCGCCGCCAGGGATGATCTGGGCACCCTGATGCAGAAGCATGCAGCCGGTGACACGCTGGCCATCACGGTGGCCCGCGACGGCCAGATGCAGACGGTCAATGTTACGCTGGGCGAAAAGACCGCGTCCAACAGCTAAAAATCCGATAGAACAAGGGCAGACTGCCGAAAAGCAGTCTGCCCTTGTTTTTTGTTGTTTATACGGCTCCGAACACGGTGGCGCTGTACGGCATCAGAAGGGCTTCCCGTTCATAGGTGCGGCTCTCGCCCCGCCATAAGCTGGAAGAAGTGCCGTCGCTCAGCAGCTTCCACCGCCCGGCGGGCAGGGGAACGGTGCGGGCAGTGTCGGTGGGGTTGTAGAACACACACAGTGCCCGCCACCAGGCTCCGTCGCCGGGGGCAGCGGGCAGGGCCCAGCCCACCAGCGGCTGCTCCAGCGAGAAGAACTGCAGCGCCTCCGGGGCGTGGCGGTCGGTGGTGCCCAGCCGCGGGAAGGCGGCCCGCAGGGCCAGCAAGCCCCGGTAGTAGTCCACCAGGGCGTGGTACTGCCTAGCGCGGGCCCAGTCCAGACGGTTCAGGGCGGGGGAGGAGCGGTAGCTGTTGCCCACGCCCTTTTTGGTGCGGGCAAACTCTTCGCCCGCCTGCAGGAAGGGCAGGCCGAAACTGGTGAGGTAGATGCCGGCGGCCAGCCGGTTCTGGGCCAGTGCCACCGGGTCAGATGCGGTGAACTCCGGCCGCTCGTAGCGCACGCAGAGCAGTTTGTCCCACAAGGTGAAGTTGTCGTGGGCGGACACATAGCTTACGATCTGGCTGGGGGCGTGGGGTGGCAGACGGTCGCTGCGGCACCAGGCGGCCACCGCGCCGCCGATGTCCCAGAAGCTGCCGGGCTTGCCCTCCGCATAGCCCGGCTCCCGGGCATTGAAACAGCCGCCCTTGATGGCGTCGCGGGTGTCGTCGCAGAAGATGCCGATGCGCTCGTTCAGCATGGCCAGGTTCGCCTTGTTGGCCTCGTACCGGTGCAGCTGGCTGCCGCCGCCCTGCCACGGCTCGCCGTACATCAGGATATCCCGCCCGCCGGGCAGGGCATCCAAAGCGGCACGGGCCGTGTTCATGGTGTCCACGTCGTACAGGCCCATCAGGTCGAACCGGAAACCGTCGATGTGGTACTCCTGCGCCCAGTAGAGCAGAGAGTCGATCATATATTTGCGGGCCATGGGGCGCTCGCTGGCAAACTCGTTGCCGCAGCCGCTGCCGTTGGACAGGCTGCCGTCCTCATTCTGGCGGAAAAAGTAGTCCGGTACGGTGTTGTTCAGCACGTTTTCGTAGCGGTACATGTGGTTATACACCACATCCATGATCACGCCGATGCCCGCCGCGTGCAGGGCGGCGATCATCTCTTTGCACTCCCGCACCCGCACTTCGCCCCGGGCGGGGTCGGTGGAGTAGCTGCCCTCCGGGAAATTGTAGTTGGTGGGGTCGTAGCCCCAGTTGTACTGCCGCAGCAGCGGCCTTGCCTCGTCCACGCTGCCAAAGTCGAAGATGGGCATCAGCTGCACATAGCCCACGCCCAGCCGCTTGAGGTAGTTCAGGCAGGTGGGGTGGATGCCGTCGCCGTGCAGGGTGGTGCCGGTCTGGGTAAAGGCCAGAAATTTGCCCCGCCAGGCCGGGCGCACGCCGCTGGCTGCATCCTGCGAAAAGTCGCGCACGCTCACCTCCCACACTGACCGCCGGGCCGGGGGGATCACCGGGCGCACGTCCCGCTCCCACCCGGCGGGGGAGGTGCGGGCCAGATCCAGGATCATGCTGCGCAGGCCGTTCAGGCCGCCAGCGCGGGCGTAGGGGTCGCCGGTCTCCCGTGCGACGCCGTCCACCGTGACCGTAAAGGTATAGTAATGCCCATGCTGGTCGCCGGGCAGCCAGATGCTCCATACGCCCTGCGGGCCGCGCTGCAGCGGCAGCGTGCCGATGCAGGGGCTGTCGTGCCCCTTGCGGTACAGGTTCACCGCGGCCTGCTCCGCGGTGGGGGCCCACAGCTGCAGCCGGGTGCCGGCGGGGGTGTACTCCGGCCCAAGCGGGCCGTTATAGGTGGCTTCGCGGGCAAAGCGGGCGCTCTCGTACAGGGCGCGGCGCTGTGCCGGTGTCATAGTACCCATGGTTTCTTCATTCCTTCTTGCGAGATTTCCGCATATTCACACATCTGTAGTGTAAACAACCGGCGTGGATTTTGCAAGAGGCAAAATCCCTTGCAAAACGGGCCGGGGTACACTATACTGGAAGAAAACTGCAGGGAGGGCCGCACAATGACATATACCGACGATTGGGAATCCCTTATGAACGGCGTATTCGGCGCAGGCGGGCGCGTGAAATTTGGTTCCGGAGCTGCGCAGCCGGACACAAAGGCAAAGACCGGGGGCCTGCCGGACCTGAACGCGGCCCTTCTGGAACAGCAGAAACAGCTGGACGAGCTGCTGAAAAAGCAGAATGCCCAGCTGAAAAAGCAGGATGCCGACACCCAGACGGCGCTGGAAAACAGCCGTCAGATGCTGCGGGACATGGAGAATGACGGCCTGCTGGCCAAAGGCACCGCCGACACGAAGCCGGAGCATCTGGGCAGTTTTGAAGGGCTGGCGACCGAGGTCAAAAAGACCGTGCTGGGGCAGGACGCCTTTGTGGACGGTGTGGTGCGGGCCATGCGGCGGCCCTTTGTGCTGGGCACCGAGGCCCCGGTGGCCCGCAACGTGATCCTGCTGAGCGGTGCGCCCGGCACCGGGCGGCACTTTGCGCTGGAGGAGACGGCCCGCATCATGGCGGCCCGCGGCCTGCTGCAGAGCGATAAGACCGCCGTGCTGGACCTGGCCCTGTACCCGGATGCCGGGTCCGAAAAGCTGTTTCTGCAGGACCTGTATGCCGCTCTGCACGCACCCGGCGAGATTTTGATCTTTGAGCACTACGAGAGCTGCTACCCCGGCTTTTTAAAAACCATCGCCGACCTTGCTACCAAGAGCAGCGCACCGCTGTCCAGCCGGTATCTGGTCAACAAGGAGGGCATTCTGGTGGATGCCGGTACCGCGCTGGCGCCCGGTGCGGTGAGCCGCATCGACCCCTGCGGAAAGTACCTGATCTTCTTCTCCCACAAGGGCCGGGAGGTGCTGGCCGACAAGTTCGGTGCGCCCTTTGTCTCGGCGGTGGGGGACGTGTGTACCACCACCGCCTTTGCACGGGAAGATCTGGCTGCTATGGCGGCGCAGGAGCTGAACGCGCTGGCCCAGAAGGTGCGCACCCGGCTGGGGCTCACCCTTACTGCCGGGGCAGACGTGCGGGACTATGTGGCCGCCCAGTGCTCCAAGGAGAAGGGCGCGGCCGGTCTGAAGCTGTGCTGTGACCGCATCTTCCGCGCCCTGAGCGAATACTGCCTGCAGACCGATACGGCCCTTACCGGCACCGTGGCCCTGACTGCCGTGCCGGAGGGGCTGCAGTTTGCCCTGAACGGGGCCGCCCCGGCAGATCTGTTCAGCCTGCTGCCGACGGAGTACACCGGTGCTGTGGACGAGATCCGCGCCGAGCTGGACGCGCTGGTGGGCCTTGCCCCGGTCAAGGACTATGTGTTCGGTCTGGCAGACAACCTGCAGGTGCAGCAGCGCCGCGCCGCCGCCGGGTTCAAGACGGCCAGCCTGTCCATGCATATGATCTTCACCGGCAACCCCGGCACCGGCAAGACCACCATCGCCCGGCTGGTGGCAAAGTACCTCAAGGCCATCGGGGCGCTCAAGGGCGGCCAACTGGTGGAGGTGAGCCGCGGCGACCTGGTGGGCCGCTACACCGGCCATACTGCCCCGCTGACCAACAGCGTCATCCAGAGTGCACTGGGCGGCGTGCTGTTCATCGACGAGGCCTACAGCCTGTACCGCGGCGAGCAGGACAGCTTTGGGCTGGAAGCCATCGACACCCTTGTGAAGGGCATGGAGGACCACCGCGACGAACTGGTGGTGATCCTGGCCGGGTACACCAAAGAGATGGAAGGGTTCCTCACCGCCAACAGCGGCCTTGCCAGCCGCTTCCCGAACAAGGTGGAATTCCCGGATTACACCGCCGACGAGCTGCTGGACATTACCACCGTGCTGGCCAAAGGCAAGGGCTACCGGCTGGACGAGGGCTGCACCTTCCCGCTGCTGGGCTACTACAAGCGCCGTCAGGCGCTGGACAGCCGCACCGCCGGCAACGGCCGCCTTGCCCGCAACACGCTGGAAAAGGCTATCTTCAACCAGAGCCGCCGCCTTGTGGCAGAGCCCAACGCCCCGCTGGATCTGATCTTGCCCAGCGACCTGGAATTTGACGAATGAGAAAGAATTATTTGTAACGAACGAACCCCCGGCAGGCTGCGGCCTGCCGGGGGTTCGTTGATTCTGGGTCAGTTGTGCTGCTCGGCCAGCTCCTGCACCATGTCGTGCAGGCCCTGCCGTACTTCGGCGGGAGAGGTGACCTCCACCTTGCCGCCAAAACCGCAGACCCAGCCGTAAAACTGGTCGCTCACGCAGACCGGGACATCAAAGTGGAAGTACCCGTCTGCTTCCGGCAAAAAGAGAGTGTCCTGCCCGAAGCGGTCCCGCATGGCGGCTTCCAGGTCGGCGGTGCAGCGCAGGGTCACCCGGTATTCCGGCCCGCCGAACATGTTGAAATGCTTGCGCAGATAGCTGGGCAGGTCGAAGGCGGCAAAGGCCTCCTTGCCCCGGCGGGGGCGGTCCAGCACCTTGACGTAGGACATGCGGTCCACCCGGTAGTTGCGGATGTTGGCGGGATCCTTTTCATCCTGGTAGGCGATGAGGTAGTAGCAGCCGCCCTCCCAGGCCAGCTGCCAGGGGCTGACCGTCCAGGTGCTGTTGTTCTTGTAGCGGAACTGCACCAGCCGCCCGGCGCTGATGGCCGTGTGCAGCGCGTCGATGCTGTACAGCAGGGTGCGGCTGTCGGCCTTGGGGCGGCCGTCCACATACACCTGACGCTGCAGCTGGGTGCCCTCGTACTCGGAGCACAGGGCCTCCAGCTTGCGGATGAGCTTTTTGCTGGTGCGTGCCGAGATGACCTTGCTGGCCTGCACAGCGTCCACCAGCAGCTTGAGCTCGGAAAGCTCGAAGGCACGGCTGGCCATCCAGTAGCCGCCGCCGCGCCCGCGCCGCAGCTGGATGTCGTAGCCCAGCGCGCACAGGGTGTCGATGTCGCTGTAGATGCTCTTGCGCTCGGCCAGAATACCCTGCTGTTCCAGCAGTTCCACCAGCTGGGGCACGTTCAGCAGGTGGTTTTCGTCGGTTTTCTGCTCAAAGATGTGCAGCAATGCCAGGAGCTTGGTCTTTTGTCCTTCCTGCTTGGGCATGGCGGAGTACCTCCCTTGTTTTACGGCAGCTTTTTGTCGAAGGCAGCGCGGCGCTGGGTGGACAGGCGGAACATCTCTTCCAGCTTGTCCCGGTCATCGGCCACGAGGGCGTTGCGCATTTCGCGCAGGGCCGCATCGAACTGGTCGATCTCGCTGATCAGGTTTTCCTTGTTCCACAGGAACAGTTCCGCCCACATTTTGTCGTTGATGCGGGCAATGCGGGTCAGATCCCGGAAGGAGTCACCGGTGTATTCGCACAGCGAGGTGTTGTCGTTTGCGCACATCAGGCTCACGGCGATGGCGTGGCACAGCTGGCTGACGTAGCCGATCATTTTGTCGTGCTCCTGCACGGTCAGGGTGCAGATGTGCTTGAAGCCCAGCACCTCCGCCAGCTCCTTTGCCCACTGGATGGCCTCCGGGGTGTTCTTGTCGGTGGGGGTGATGATGAAGTTGGCCGGGGCAAAGTTCACCTCGGCAGCGTGCTCCACGCTGGAGGTCTCACGGCCTGCCATGGGGTGGCTGGCAATGAACTCCACCCCTGCCGGGCACATGGCCTGCACCGGCTCCACAAGGCCGGTCTTGACGCCGGACACATCCGTGAAGATGCAGCCGGGCTTGAGGAGCGGGCCGTAGGCTTTGAACCATTCCAGCAGGGCCGTGGGGTACAGGCCGAAGATGATGTGGTCGGCCTGCTGCACCAGATCTTCAAAATCATGGGTCTTGCCGCTGGCAATGTAGCCGTGGTCGAGGGCATACTGTAAGTGTCCCTCACTGCGGTTGATGCCGTCCACATGGAAACCGGCTTTGGTCAGCTCCAGGGCATACTTGCCGCCCAGCAGACCAAGACCCACCACGAGATAACGTTTTGTTTTGTCAAGCATATTCTACCTCCACACCCAAAGGCCGGATGGCTGCAAAGAAATTCGGCCAGCTCTTCTGGATGGCTTCGGCGTCATCCACAGTCAGGGGCAGCCCGGCGGCTGCGCTCAGCACCGCAAGGCTCATGACCACTCGGTGGTCGTTGTGCCCGTGCAGAATGCCTTCCGGCGCGTGCAGATGCTCGGCGCAGCCGTGCACCGTGATGGTGCCGCCCTCGCTTTCCAGCACGCCGCCGCAGGCCCGCAGCTCGGCTTCCATGGCGGCGATGCGGTCACTCTCCTTCAGGCGCAGGCGCTCGGCGTTGCGGATGACGGTGGTGCCCTCACACAGCAGGCCCAGCACCATGAGCACAGGGCCAAGGTCCGGGCAGTCGGCCAGGTCGATGTCCACCCCATGCAGGGGCGCCTTTGCAAAGGTGACGGTGTCCCCCTCACGGGTGAACTGTGCGCCGCACCGGTGCAGGATATCCAGAATGACTGCATCGCCTTGCAAAGTGTCCGGGCGCAGGCCGGTGACGGTCACCCCGCCGCACACGGCACCCAGCACCGCCGGGAAGGCTGCCTGGCTGTAGTCGCCCTCTTCGGCGTAATCGCAGGGGCGGTAGTGCTGGCGGCCCGGCAGGGCCAGCGTATTCCCATCCAGCCAGCGGCTGGTCACCCCAAAGGCGGCCTGCACCGCGCGGGTCATGTCGATGTAGCTGCGGCTTTCCACCGGCGGGATGAGGTGCAGGGTGCTGTCGCCGTCCAGCAGGGGCAGGGCAAACAGCAGCCCGCTGATGAACTGGCTGGACACGTTGCCCGCCAGCCGGTACTCCCCCGGTGTGAGGGCACCTTCCACGGTCAGACCGGCAGAGGTCTGTTCAAACCGTAGATCCTGCTCCCGGTACAACGTTTCGTAAACCGACTGGGGCCGCTCCATGAGCCGCCCACGGCCGGTAAAGGTCACTTCCTGCCCGGTGAGGCTGGCAATGGGGATGAGGAACCGCAGGGTGCTGCCGCTCTCGCAGCAGTCCACCGGGGCAGTGAGGGGGGCAAACCGGCCCAGCCCTTCCACCACAGCATCTGCGGGGCCGGTGGTCACCCGGGCACACAGCTGGCCTGCGGCGGCCAGCGTGGCGGAGATGTCCTTACTGAATTCCAGATTCGTGATGTGGGAGCTGCCTGTGGCCAGCGCCGCACACAGCACGGCCCGGTGGGCCATGCTCTTGCTGGGCGGGGCTGTGATGCTCCCGCCGATGGGGCGGGAAGAATGAATGGTTACCAGCATAGGCCGTTACATATCGCGGCCGATGGCCCATGCCACCTGGCGGCACTTGGCCATGGCCTGTGCAAAGGCGTCCGGGGTCAGGCACTGGGCACCGTCGCTCCAGGCGTGGCGGGGGTCATAGTGCACCTCCACCTCCAGACCGTCGGCACCGGCGGCCACAGCGGCGATCATCATGGGTTCCACGAGGTTTGCCTTGCCGGTGGCGTGGCTGGGGTCCACGATGACGGGCAGGTGGGTCTTTTCGTGGATGAGGGGCACGGCAGACAGGTCCAGCGTGTTGCGGGTGTACTTTTCAAAGGTACGGATGCCGCGCTCGCACAGGATGACCTGCTCGTTGCCGCCTGCCATGATATACTCGGCGCTCATGATCCACTCCTCGATGGTGTTGCACAGGCCGCGCTTGAGCAGCACGGGCTTGTGCATCTTGCCCACGGCCTTGAGCAGCTGGAAGTTCTGCATGTTGCGGGCACCGATCTGCACCACGT
>OLSC01002794.1_pt1 | contig 10987 bp, 8 predicted proteins | sample 1672881 | NCBI WGS metagenome assembly OLSC01 (sample SAMEA3136733, study PRJEB25190) | human gut metagenome | biome: human gut; feature: human-associated habitat; material: faeces | place: Austria | collected 2013
TGGTCTAATTATATTTTGCAGCCGCTATATAGTGAATCCTGCCATCAAGAAACTATAGCGTTGGCTATTATCATAGCATCGCTATCGTGTCAAAAATATCATTTTAGGTTACAAAATTTGTAATATTGAATGTCCTATTGTTCCTTCCGGCATCTCTACTCCAAAATTATCTGCAATCGTTGCTCCGATCACGGCAAACGTCTGCTGCTCCGGCAAATTGCCTCCCTGCCTCATCGACGGTGAGTATGCAATAAACGGTACCTTTTCTCTCGTATGATCGGTTCCGATGTAAGTCGGATCGTTGCCATGATCCGCTGTCAGGATCACAAGATCATCTTCCCGCAAAACATCCAGCAATTCACCAAGTTTCTTGTCAAACCGTTCTATCTCTTCTCCATAACCGATCGGATTACGGCGATGGCCCCACAGCGCATCAAAATCCACCAGATTAGTAAAGCATAATCCCTTGAAATTGCGCTTTGCAATATCGATGGTCTGTTCCATACCATGCACAGAACTTTTGGATTTGTTGGATTCTGTCAGACCTTCTCCATCAAAGATATCAAAAATCTTTCCAACAGAGATAACATCCAGACCGGCATCTTTTAGCGCATTTAATGCCGTTCTGCCAAACGGCTTCAACGCATAGTCGTGTCGATTAGAAGTACGCACAAACTCCCCACGCTTTTTGCCAACGTATGGTCTTGCGATGACACGCCCCACCTTCCATTCATCACGCATCGTAAGTTCTCTTGCGATCTCGCAATAATGGTATAGCGCGTCAAGTCCCATCGTCTCCTCGTTACCGCAGATCTGCAGTACCGAATCGGCCGATGTATAAACGATCAAATGTCCCTCATTAATCTCTTCTTCGCCCAGTTCATCTAAGATCACCGTACCACTGCAGCTCTTATTCCCAATGATCTTTCGTCCGGTCTGTTTCTCAAGTTCTGCGATCAGCTCCGATGGAAATCCGGTGTCCGTAAATGTTTTAAATGGCTTGGTAATATATAGTCCCATCATCTCCCAATGCCCGGTCATCGTATCCTTGCCGTGGCTTTTTTCACACAATTTTGTCACCTTAGCCAAAGGTTCCGTAACGGACGCTACTCCATTGATCGGTCGGATATTTGCTGCGCCAAGTTTCTGCAGATTCGGTATATGAAGCTGCATCTTTTCAGCAATATGTCCAATGGTATCCACATTGCTATCGCCGTACTGCTCTGCATCCGGCATTGCGCCAAACCCTAAAGAATCCAATACAATGACAAATACTCTCTGAAATTTCCCCATAAAGAAAGCCTCCCTTCGTTAAGCCAACTCCTGTTCATAAAATAACTTTCGAACAACGGTTTCATACTCCGATAATTTACGGCTCTTTTTGATCTGCTTGAGATACTTTTCATGCTCCGTAAACTGCGGCGCCATAAAAATCCACAGCTCTTTCATCTTATGTAACAAATGCACGTCCCCAGACAGTTCCTGTTGGTACGCATCAAACAACTCATAATAAAATGCTTCTAACTCCTGCTTGCCGGTATCCTTCCCCACAATTCCACTGACAAGACCAGGGTTAGAAAGCAACCCCCGTCCGATCATAACAGACGAAAGTTGCGGAAATTCCTGTCCCAATTCACGGACATCATCTTCTGTTTTTATATCTCCATTATAACACACCGGATTCACACTTGTCTTATATGCCTGCCTAAATATTTCCCGGTGTACGCCCTCCCGGTACATCTCCGTTCTGGTTCGCGGATGAATCGTCAATTCACAAATTGGGAATGTGTTATATAACTGCAATAAGTCCGTAAACTCTTCCGGATCCTCCCAGCCAATTCTTGTTTTTATCGAAATCTTTGGCTTGGCGTATTGATAAATCTCTTCCAAGAAATGCTGCAGCTTACTGCGATTTTCCCATTTCAAAAAACCGGATCCCCTTCCCTTGCCTGTCACAGTGCCGGAAGGACATCCGAGATTCAAATTTACTTCCTGATAACCAAGTTCATACATTGTCTCTGCAGCGCACAAAAAATTCTCTGCATGATTGGTAAGGATCTGCGGGATCAACGTAACCTCTCTGTTATTTTCCGGTAAAATATCACGCAGCTCTTTGCGTTTCATAATCCCGCCATCTCTCGTCACAACAAACGGTGAATAATATCTGTCTATCCCCGGAAAATGTTTATGATGAATATTCCGATACAAATAACCGGTAATCCCCTCCAACGGAGCAAAATAGTATTGCATAAATCTCCTCCACTAAACTCTATATCATCTCATTCGCACTCCCTCAAACAACCTTAAAATCACATATTCATTATTATGTGCTGTATTGTAGAATTTGTTTTGCAACCAATATGCTAAGTTGTTCTGCAAAGGAAGAAATAAGACAATTGCTGTAGTTGCAAGTTTTTGCTATGATTTCTTGTTTTGTAAAGTTTCTGATAAATACATGCCTGAAGGAGTGTTTGAGAAGTCCGGTTTTAGCAAGGTATTATCGATTTTTGGACGGGACGCTTTCGCTACGATGCGCTACGTCACGTTACTTAATGTCTCTGAAATACGAGACATAAGTAACGACGAGCGCAAAGTCCCTTTCAAAAATGATGAATACCTTGCTTCCGGGACTTCGAGTTCTCCGTAAGGCATGTAAATCGCATATCAGAGACTACAAAACTTAGAAATCATTGTGAAAACAAATTGCACGAGAGCAATTGCTATATTTCTTCCGTTGCAGAATTCAGTATATAACGGTTGCAAAACCATAACTGTTTATTCACATAATAATGAATATGTGATTGAAAAGAGGTACGCAGGAGTGCGAAATTTCGTATGACCTTAAAATTGTGTTGATATGTCTGCTACTGCAGCGGGTTCGCATATGATGGGCAGTACGCGTTTATGACATTGCAGATCTACTTCATCAAAATATCCACCGTCCTCACCATCTAACGTCCACTGAATATTATCATCGCTCACAATATGAAAATGACTGGAGCTGATCGTGAGCAACTGTTCGGAATCCAGATTTTTGGTCAGCAAGGAGTTGATGACAAGCTGCAATTCCACCGGATTTTTGATCTTACGGATAAACAGTGCCTCTAATAAGCCATCATCCATTTTAATGTCGCGGTTTTGATATGCCTTAAATCCTGCCACGGATTCAGAATTGCTGATCAGTCCAAGCAAAAAATCATCTTCGATCACGCCTTGATCATAGATGATCTTCATATGATGCACCTTGATCTCTGCAATATGTTTCAATGCCTCCACAAAATATGCAGTTTTTCCCAACGCATTTTTAAGCTCCTGCGGTGTCTGATAAGAAACTTCTGTAAATGCACCAAAAGCTGCAACGTACGTGAAATATTTCTCATTAAACTGTCCGAGATCACAATGGAACACTTCTCCGTTAACCACCAAAGACGCTGCCTCTTCCATCACCTTCGGAATGCTTAAGCTCGATGCAAAATCATTTACAGTTCCTGCCGGAATGTACCCACAGACCGGTTTTTGCTCTAAAGACATCAGCCCGGTTGCGACTTCGTTCATCGTACCATCGCCACCGGAACACACAATATAATCATATTCCGTGCCACGCTCTTCTACAATACGAGTCGCATCTTTCGGGCCTGCTGTCGCAAAGATCGTCACTTCAAAAGATGCCTTGCAAAACACCTGCACAATATTTGATAGATGCGTACTGATCTGTTCTTTACCCGCCATCGGATTATACACAAATAACATCTTCTTCATAACTAATCCTCCATTTCTATGAAATAAACATCGCGTCTCCAAAGGAAAAGAATCGATAACGTTCTTTTACCGCCTCTTCATAAGCTGCCATAATATGTTCCTTACCCGCCAACGCAGAAACCAACATAAGCAGCGTTGACTCCGGTAAATGAAAGTTAGTGATCAGACAGTCTAACATCTTAAATCGATAACCCGGATAAATAAAGATGCTCGTATCACCCTCTCCCGGATGTATGACGCCGTTGTCATCGGTTGCAGATTCTATCGTACGGCAACTGGTCGTCCCAACGCAAATAATGCGGCCGCCCGCCTGTTTTGTCTGATTGATCTGATCCGCTGCTTCCTTCGTAACACGATAAAATTCCGTATGCATATGATGCTGTTCCACATCATCAACCTTGACCGGGCGGAATGTTCCCAGTCCGACATGCAGTGTCACGCGCGCGATCGATACACCCATCTGTTCGATCTGCTGCAATAATTCTGTGGTAAAATGCAAACCTGCCGTCGGCGCTGCCGCAGATCCCTCATATTTCGCATAAACAGTCTGATAACGATTTTTATCCTTCAGCTTATGTGTAATATAAGGTGGCAGTGGCATCTGTCCCAACTGATCAAGGATCTCTTCAAAAATCCCCTCGTACTCGAAGCGGATCAAACGATTTCCCTCTTCCACAATATCAACAACTTCTGCCCGTAACAGGCCTCCACCAAAGACAAGCCTGGTACCAGGTTTGGCCTTTTTGCCCGGTTTCACTAAGGTCTCCCAAACATTATCCTCACCACGTTTAAGCAGCAGTACCTCAACCTTGCCGCCTGTTTCTTCACGTTCTCCGATCAATCTCGCCGGAATCACCTTCGTGTCATTTAACACGAGACAATCCCCCGGTTTTAAGTATTCTGTGATATCGCGAAATATGCGATGCGTAATCTCCCCGGTCTGTTTATCCAAAATCATCAAACGGGAAGACGCTCTGTCAGAAAGTGGATCCTGTGCGATCAATTCTTCCGGAAGATCATACGCAAAATCTGATGTTTTCATACTAATTCCACACTCCTTTTTTACTCAATTGTCATTTCAAAAATCATTGCAATTCTAAACACCCTGCAAATACATTTGGCTTGGATAAAGTTAATTGTTTCATCCGCAATTTGCCTTTGCAAGAATAAACTTTTCTATGACATGTGCAACACCATCTTCATCATTGGACAATGTTACATAATCAGCCACTTCTTTAACAACATCCTGCGCATTTGCCATTGCTACCCCAAGCCCTGCAAATGCGATCATAGAACGGTCATTAAACCCATCCCCACAAGCGATCAGGTCCTCTTTGGCCTGACCCAGTGCTTCACACAATTTGCCAAGAGACGCCGCCTTATCCACATGTTTCGGTAAAAGCTCTAAGAAAAACGGCTCGGATCGTCCTACGTCAATACGGTCTCCATACTTTTCTCGGAAAAGGACTTCTAACCGTGCTGCATGTTCCGGATCTGCCGTCCCCAGACACTTATTGACCGGCATCGTGACCTGCGCTGCCGGATCCGCGAAAGGACATATTTCCAATCCATTGATCCGGGACTCCAGTCCCATGTATTTGTCAACGATCTCCCCGGAAATGATCTTTCCATCCTGATACGTCATCATTCCAATCTGATGCTCTTTCGCCTCATCGAATAAGATCGGGATCATATCCAGTGGCATCGTCTGCTGAAACAGAATTTCTCCCGTTTTGCAATCCTGTACTCTTGCCCCATTATAGGAAAGCATATATCCTCCCATCTCCGAAAGATGCAACTTATCCGCTACCCTTTGAACACCCGGAGTCGGTCTTCCACTTGCCAGCACAACGATATGACCCTGCTCCTGCATTTTAGCGATCATTTCCTTTGTGCGTGGCGTGATTTCTTTGTTCGAATCCGTTAATGTTCCATCTAAATCTAATGCTAAAATCTTACGTGACATAAAAAACCTCATTCCTATCAATGTAAAAAGCTAGTTATCAAATTTGAGCTCCGCTCAAATTTGCAATACACATAAGAAATACAAGGAAGCTTGTATTTCTTATGTGTTATGCATACTGGCTGTTATACAATTCTTTATAAAAACCTCCGGCTGCCATCAGGCTTTCATGGTTACCCTGCTCAATAATATTACCATCTTTCATGACCAAAATAATATCGGCATTTTGGATCGTAGACAAACGATGAGCCACAATAAAGCTGGTGCGTCCTTCCATCAATTTGGCAAACGCCCTCTGAATACGTATTTCTGTACGTGTATCAATAGAAGAAGTAGCCTCATCCAATATAAGCATAGATGGCTTTGACAGCATAACACGCGTAATACATAAAAGCTGTTTCTGACCCTGACTTAAGTTATCACCATCCTCTTTGACCACGCTATCATAACCGTTCGGCAAACGACGAATAAAGCTATGCGCATGTGTCGACTTCGCCGCCTCGATCACTTCTTCTCTCGTTGCGTTCGACTTACCCATACAAATATTATCAAAAATCGTTCCATCCTTGATCCAAGTATCCTGCAGCACCATACCGAAACCGGTTCGCAGATCCCCTCTGGTCATTTGGCGCGTATCCACGCCATCCACAAGGATACGTCCTTCATTCACCTCATAAAATCGCATCAACAGATTGATCAATGTTGTCTTACCACAACCGGTCGGTCCCACGATCGCGACACGCTGTCCCGGCTTCACCGAAAGATTTAAGTCACGGATCAACGGTTGCGATGGTACATAAGAAAACGCAACATGCTCGATATCGATCTGGCCGGACACATGCTCTAATTTCTTCGGTGTTTCCGTATCCGGTTCCTGCTCCTGTTCCTCGATCAGCGCAAACACTCTCGCAGCACATGCAATAGCATTTTGAAGCTCGGTGATCACACCCGATATCTCATTAAAAGGCTTTGTATACTGATTTGCATAACTTAAGAAACAAGATAACTGACCGACACTGATCGCACCGCGAAGCACTGCAAATGCGCCGACAACGCCAACACCGGCATACACCAGATTGTTGACAAAACGAGTAGAAGGATTCACGGTCGAGGAGAAAAAGGTCGCCTGCAGTGACCACTTCTCCAACCGATCATTAATATCATCAAACCGCTCCATCGCTTTTTGCTCATAACTATACGCCTGAACCACGCGCTGATTGCCAATCATTTCATCAATAAACGCCGTCTGTTCACCCCTTGTTTCAGACTGTTTTAAGAACATACGGTGTGTCTTTTTGGCAATAAATCCTGCCACGAAAAAGGAAAGTGGCGTTACCAGTACAACGACTAACGTGATCCATATATTTTCGCGCAGCATAAATAACAATGTGCCAAGTATCGTAAGCACTCCGGTAAATGCCTGCGTAAAGCCAAGCAGCAGACCATCCGCAAACTGATCGACATCCGCAATCACACGGCTGACAATATCACCGGATGGATGTCCATCTAAATATTTCAATGGCAGATCATGAATATGATGAAAGGCATCCTCACGGATCTCACGCATAACCAGATACGTAATGCGATTGTTGCACACATTCATAAGCCACTGCGAAAATCCCGTAATAGCAAGCGTAACGATCATCTTCTCCAGAATGGGACGAAGCGCAGCAAAATCCACTTTTCCTTTTGCGATCATGCAATCGATCGCATGTCCTGTAAGGATTGGCAGATACAGCGTACTAACGACTGTCACTGCAGCGAGTACCAACGATAATATCACCAAAAAGGTGTGTTTACGAATATAACAAAGTATTGTTCGAATCGTATCTTTATCCATCCGTTACGCCTCCTTTCTGTCCTGAAACTGGGACTGATGTATCTCTTGATATACCGGACACTGTTCCATCAATTGTTCATGGTTTCCAATGCCAACCACTTCTCCATCATCCAACACAATAATTTCATCCGCATAACAAATGGAAGAAGTACGCTGAGAAACAATAAACGTTGTCGGATGATAAGTTAGTTCACGGATCGCTTTGCGCAGTTTTGCATCCGTTGCATAATCCAATGCCGATGTGCTGTCATCCAAGATCAAAATACGTGGTCTGCGTACCAGTGCTCTGGCAATGCTGAGGCGCTGTTTCTGACCACCGGAAAGATTTCGGCCGCCCTGCTCGACTTTCGTATAGATTCCCTGCTCTTTCGCACTGACAAACTCCCATGCCTGTGCATCCTTTAACGCCTGTATTACCTCTTCTTCGGTCGCATCCTCGTTACCCCACAAAATATTATCGTAGATCGTTCCCTGAAATAACACCGCTTTCTGCATAACGATACCTACCGACTGACGCAGATCATCAAGAGGCAGCGAACGAACATCTTGTCCATCAATAAGGACTGCGCCCTCTGATACATCATAAAAACGAGGGATCAAGTTTACCAGAGTAGATTTACCGGAACCGGTTCCACCAATGATGCCGATCGTCTGTCCGGGCTTCGCCTCAAAGTTCAAATTCTCTAAAGCTGCATCTCCTCCACCCTGATAACTCATCGTCACATGGTCAAACGTCACGGCAGCCGCACCATCCTGCTGTAACGGTTCTGCTTCTCCCTCTATCTTCAACGAAGAATCCATATCAAATACCGACTGCAAACGCTTTCCACAGGCAACTGCTTTGGTCGCCAAAACGATACAATTGGCCATCTTGATCAGCTCTACCAAAATCTGTGACATATAATTAACCAGAGCAACCATATCGCCCTGTAAAATGTGTCCACTGTCAATACGAACTGCACCTTTCCACAACAGTAGAACAAGTGCTACGTTGATCATCACATATGTTACCGGATTCGTTAGCGCCGAAATACGTCCTACCATTAACTGCATTCTCGTCAATGCATTATTTTCATCGGAAAAACGAGTGATCTCATCCTGCTCTTTATGAAAAGCTCGGATCACGCGCACACCGGTAAGATTCTGACGAACCCTTCCCAATACATGATCCAGTTTTTCCTGAACTTTACGGTATAACGGCATCGTGATCAACATGATACCAAAAACGACGAGCGCAAGTAACGGAATAACGATTGCAAATACTACTGCCGCCTTTACATCTACCGTAAACGACATAACCATCGCACCGAACACGATAAATGGCGAGCGCAAAAGCAGACGCAGTACCATATTCGTTCCAGACTGGATCTGGTTAATATCACTGGTCATACGGGTGATCATGGTCGAAGTACCAATCTCATCCATTTCGCGGAAAGAAATACTCTCAATCTTTGCAAACAATCCATGCCGCAGCTTTGCCGCAAATCCAACCGCCGCCTTTGCTGCAAAATATTGTGCCGTGATCGAGCAGGTCAGACCGACCAGCGCAAGCAAGATCAACACCCCGCCATAGCGCAATATATATTCGCTGTCATGTCTGGCAATTCCTTTATTAATGATCGCTGCCATCACAAGCGGCACTGTCAGGTCAAAACAAGCCTCTAACAGCTTAAATAATGGGCTCAAAAAACATTCTTTTTTGTACCCTTTCAGATAACTCAATATATTCATTCTTTTTTGTTCTTGTTGCATTACAAATCCTCCATGCCTGCATTTACCCATATCTTAAAAGTATATGCGTTTTGCCCTCTATTAGTCAAGTATCAACATGCGGATTTTATTTGCTATTCTCCCCATTATTCAGTATACTGGATACAACTATTGCCAATGCAGCCTGCAAATAAAAAGTCAAGGCTAAATTGAAGAAAGGATTAACATATCATATGGAACAATTTGAATTGATCGCCCCATGTCATTTTGGACTGGAGGCTGTGTTAAAACGGGAAATTTTGGATCTCGGATACGAAATTCAGAAAGTCGAAGATGGAAAAGTCACTTTTCTTGGTGATGCACAAGCCATCTGCCGCGCTAATATATTTTTACGTACAACAGAGCGAATTTTGCTTAAAGTTGGAAGCTTTCATGCCACAACATTTGATGAGCTGTTTGAACAGACAAAGGCACTTCCGTGGGAACATTATATTCCGGAAGATGGTCGTTTCTGGGTGACCAAAGCGACTTCGATCAAGAGTAAACTGTTTAGTTCATCGGACATTCAGTCTATTATGAAAAAAGCAATGGTAGAGCGCATGAAATCAAAATATCATACTTCTTGGTTTTCAGAAGAGGGCAATGATTATCCGGTCCGCGTCACTTTGATGAAAGATGAAGTAACCGTATGTCTGGACACATCGGGAGATTCTCTGCATAAGCGTGGCTATCGACGCGCCACTGTCAAGGCACCGATCACAGAGACTTTGGCTGCAGCACTGATCCTATTGACTCCTTGGAAAAAAGACCGTATTCTGGTTGACCCATTTTGCGGCAGTGGAACTTTTCCAATCGAAGCTGCCATGATCGGCGCACGCATCGCACCAGGCATGAACCGCAGCTTTACCGCAGAGCACTGGACACATCTCATTCCAAAAAATCATTGGTATGATGCCATTGACGAGGCCGAAAGCCAGATCTTGCGCGACGTATCCATGGATATCCAAGGCTACGATATCAGCCACGATGCTATTGCCGCTGCGATGGAAAATGCCCGTTTAGCGGAAGTAGATCACCTGATCCATTTCCAACAGCGTCCGGTGCAGGAATTAAGCCACCGCAAAAAATACGGCTTCATCATCACCAATCCACCTTACGGACAGCGTTTGGATTCCGAATCGGAAATGCCCGCTTTGTACCGCGAGATCGGAGAAGCCTATAACCGCCTCGACAGTTGGTCGATGTATCTGATCACTGCTTTCGAGCAGGCGGAACGTTATATTGGCAAGAAAGCAACCAAAAACCGCAAAATCTATAACGGAATGATGAAAACTTACTTTTATCAATATATGGGACCACGACCACCCAAAAAACGTGATTTCTAATTTTGTTAAGTCTTTGATGAATACATGCCTGAAGAATTGTCTGAGATGTCCCGATCTAAAAAGGTATCATCAATTTTTGGTCGGGACACTTTCGCTACGTCACGTTGCTGAACTTGTACAGTGGTATTAAGAGTTAGCTTTGATAAAAGTTAGGAAACTATCACTTGCTCTTCCCGATTCATCATAGAAATCTGATTTAAGAAACTGTAAACCATGTCTTAAATCACTCAATTGATATACCCGGTCTTTGTCAACCTCTAAAATATCATAAGATGATGATAAATAATCAGCTAACAGCTTTATATTATACTTTTTGTTACCTTTTTCGAA
>OLSC01002801.1_pt1 | contig 10968 bp, 9 predicted proteins | sample 1672881 | NCBI WGS metagenome assembly OLSC01 (sample SAMEA3136733, study PRJEB25190) | human gut metagenome | biome: human gut; feature: human-associated habitat; material: faeces | place: Austria | collected 2013
GCTCTGCCGGATAAATGAACTGATACGTTCTCATCTGTAGAATTTTCTCGCATTCTATCAATACTCTGTCTCCAAGTATCAGATGCCATCCGCATGCTTTTCCCAATTCCCGCTCTGTTTCAGCAAGTTTTTCAGGCCCCTTGCATTCCATCCATGTAAATATGCTGCGATCCTGCAATCTTACGGAACACGCCGGTACCACAGAATATTTTACATATTCCAATAATTTGCTGACATCTTCCGCTCCATAAAAACAGACCAGTACGGCCTGCTGTTTTTCACGAAGAAGCCAGCACAGTTTTTGCTCCGGATTATGCTCTTTTAGTTCCTCCAGAAATAATCCGGTCTCTTTTTTCCCGCTTTCATAATATTTCCCCAGAAATATATACATACAATACAGGCTGCTTTCTTTTGTAATTCCATAATTCTCTGTAAGAACTGCATCCAGCCTTTCATTTTTCTCATATTCTCCGTCTAAAAAATCTTTCATAATCTTTTCCAACGAAAGAGAATTCTTTCCCCGCTGTTCTACAAATAACTCCTCTTTGATCTTTTCCAGAGTTTCTCGCAATTCTGTCAGGTTTACCGGTTTTAGCAGATAGTTTTCTATTCCCAGTTCAATTGCCTTTTTTGCATAATTAAAATCCGAGTATGCCGTAAGAATGATCACCTTTGTATAAATTCCTCTTGCTCTTGCTTCTTTTAACATCTGCAATCCATCCATATCCGGCATCTGAATATCCAGCATGATCAGATCCGGCATTTCTTCTTCCAAAAGTACCAGCCCTTCTGTTCCATTCTCCGCAGATCCTACAACTTGATATTCCGGACTTATCTTGCTTAAGATATGCACAAGCCCTTCTCTGATTGGTTTTTCATCTTCAATAACTGCTATCTTCATCTTTCTCCTCCTGCAATGGTACAAACAAATGCACTTTCACTCCTGCCGGAGATATGTTTTCAAAATAAATCACTGCCTCTTCTCCATAATAAAGTTTCAAACGCTTCCTGACATTTGAAATTCCCAAATGATTCTTCTTCTCTTTTCCTGCATTCAGATCTTTCAGCCGTTCTTCTTCTATATGCCAGCCATTATTAGCAATACTGATGTGTAACTGTTCTTCTGCTTTGGCAACCTCAATCTCCAGTCTGTGCTTTCCTTCATAGTTGCGGAAGCTATACTTGATCGCATTCTCCACAAATGGCTGCAGCAGCATCTTGTGAATCTTACATTTTCCGTACTGATCCTGAAATTTAAATTTCAGTTCGATTTTTTCTCCCAGTTTTTCCTCCTGAAGGAGGATATATTTTTCCAGCCATCGTTTTTCTGCATCAATCGTAGTAAATTCACCGGCATCGTTGATTGCATAACGCAGAATATCTGCAAGTGCTACCAGCATGTCGCTAATCTCATATTGTTCATTTTCGATTGCTTTCCAGTTAATCGTATCTAATATATTATAAAGGAAATGTGGATCAATCTGAGCCTCTAATGCTGATATTTCCGCATTTTTCTGCTCTATTGCAGATTCTTTTACCTGACCGATCAGATTGTGGATACGTTCTGACATGTCGTTGAATCCTTCTGATATCTCCTGGATTTCGGTACTATCTTGTTCTCTGACTTTAAGCTTTCCCCTGAAGTTATCTTTTTCAAGGTTCTTCATCGCATCCACGATATCATTTACCGATATCATAACCGGCTTCGTAACCCTGTAAATCAGAAGGACAAAGATTAATAAAACAGCCAGCGCTACCAGAAACCAGAATATAATCTGTTCTTTAATTGTTTTCTGATATTCACTGATCGACTGGCATAGAATGATCGACCAGCCACTTCTTGTATTTTTGATTTCCCTCTGATTAACCTCCGCATTGTCCAGTGTCTTCACTTTTCTGCCAAGACTCTTTGTATCTTCCGCTCCCACGATCACTCCGTCTTCCACAAGATACACCCTGGACCCTTTTCCGGAACTCAATACCGATTCCAGTTCATCCATATTAACAAACAGGATCACATATCCCAGATTTTCACTGATGTCCCAGTAATTCACTACTTTTCTTCCGATATGGAACATCCGCTCAGGATTCTCCGTATCTTTATCAACATTATAAGAGAGCAGCTTACTTTCATCCGGGACTTCTATCTTCTCCATCCAGGTACTGTTCACCGACGATGATGACAGGCGGTCATAAAAGAGCCGTCTCTTATCGAAAAGTACAAGCTGGATTCCGTCGACTCCTTCATTTCTGTTACAGATATGGGAAAAATCTCTTCTCATATTATATGCGTCCGCTTCCGGAATCTCTTCCGAATCATTTGCATTTACTACAAGATTCAGGAATTCTTCATCTGTTGTAATATCGTAAAGTATCGTCTCGTATTTATTCAGTGTCATGTTCAGGCTCTGGTTTGCTTTCTGCAGGTCTGCCTCTGCCTGATTGTTCATATTCTCCAGGGTACTTGCCTTTAATCTCTCCTGCGATATCAGTGCAAATATGGCGATTGGAATAAATGCCGTAATGATAAATGACGGGATCAATATCTGCCGGAGATTCTTCTTTCGCTTTTTCATTTTTTTTCCGCTCCAATACTCTCTATCTTCTCCGCACCTTTATCCAGTATCGTCTGTGAATCTTCTTCATTTACCAGGATCTCTCTTAATGTATCGGAAAGAGTCAATGAGATCTGCGGCCAGTTACTGCTGATCTCTCTTATCCTTGCAGTCTGATACAGATCTATAAATGCCCCTTTTTCTTCATCGTTTTTGAACTGTTGCTGCATAATCTCCTGCCTTGGTGCAAGAAATCCGAATTCATCTATGTAGCTTTTCATTCGATTCTCATCAGCAAGAAATCTCAGAAACTGAACCGCATATTCCTTATTTTCATTATTTGCCACCGCCAGAATCTCTCCTCCGGCCACCGTAACCTGTGGATTCCCGCACGGAATCGCCGCAACACCAAATTCAAGATCCGGATTGCCTTCACGGATACTGTCGATTGCCATAGAGGAATTGAACATCATTGCGATCTTTCCCTTTATAAACTGATTCGTCAGATCTCCCATCGTTAGGGAAATACTCTGCAGACTTAAGCTTCCTTCCTGTTCCATATTTCTCAAAAACAGAAAAGCCTGCTGCCCGCTTGCTGTATTAATACGATGGATATCGCCACCCATAGACCACAGGATCGGCAGGAACTCATACATACTTTCTTCCGTCTGCAATGCTGTGATTGCGAATCCTTTTATCGTTTTATCACTGACCTTCGCCGCAATTTCTTCAAATTCTTCCCAATTGTCCGGGACTTTACATCCGGCTTTCTCCAGAATCTTCTTATTATAAAACATCGCCGTACAGTTCACTCCAAACGGCTGTCCATAGATTCTTCCATCCGCAGAACATGGTGCCAGCGCTTTTTCTGAATACTCCTGTAATTCCGGGATCTCATCTGTCAGATCTGCAAATGGTTTCATCTGATGGAGAAATTGAAAATCCGAAGAATCCACCAACGCAATATCCGGCATTTTTTCTTCCGACATGGACAATGCCAGCTGTTTCTTGAAATCTTCATCCGGTATGTAGGATACCTTAACTTCTATTTTATCTTGTGACTGGTTAAACTGCTCTACCAGTTCTTCCAGATGCTGCTGGTTTCCCGGGATGTCCCAGTAATGCCACAGTTCGATTTGTTTTTTCTTTGTTATTTTTGTTTTCTCTTGTTTCTGGCAGCCTCCGCACATGAACATAGAAGCGATCATTACTGCACACAGGCAGACAGAAATGTATTTTCCTGTTCTCTTCATCTTCTTTCTCCAGTTTTTAAGTTCTTTTCCAGTCCTTACCACTTTTGGCACTTAGTACTTCCAGCGCTTACTACTGTACCTTTATCTGTCCCAGTATCTCCCCGATCGGTGCCGCAATCGTCAACTCCGCACCAACTTCTCTGGCTGTTGCACCCTTATTGATCACCACCAGATGTTTTCCTCTGAAATAATCAATAAATCCTGCTGCCGGATAAACGATCAGTGATGTACCACCTATGATCAGCGTATCTGCTTCACTTATTGCCTTCACACTCTTATTGATCACATTAGAATCAAGACCTTCCTCATAAAGTACAACATCCGGTTTGATCATTCCACCGCAGCTGCATCTCGGAATTCCGTCTGCATGTTTTACATAAGCCGCATCGTAGAATTTATGGCATTTCATGCAGTAATTGCGATGAATACTTCCGTGCAGTTCCAGTACATTTTTGCTTCCTGCCTCCTGATGAAGTCCGTCAATATTCTGCGTGATCACGGCAGTTAATTTGCCGGCTGCTTCTAATTCTGCAAGCTTACGATGTGCAGCATTCGGTTTCGCATCCAGGAACATCATCTTCTCCTTATAGAATTCATAGAATCCTTCCGGGTTCTGCACGAAGAAACTGTGGCTTACGATCTGTTCCGGTGAATACTTATACTTCTGCCGGTATAATCCATCCGCACTTCGAAAATCCGGAATATCACTCTCTGTAGAGACACCTGCACCTCCGAAAAATACAATTCTTTCACTGTCATCAATAATTGTCTGTAATTGTTCTGCTTCTTTTTCGTACATCGCTATTCCTCCTGAATTCTATGAATTTTATTTTGTATTTCTGACATATGCAGAAAAAACTGCCAACAACCTGTAAAGGCTGCATGACAGTTACTTTCTATCTTCTTATTTGTTATTCTCTTTCTCGATCCATGCAGCTACTTCATGCAGATTTGGAAGATAACTCCATCATTCCTTATTCTCACTATACCCGGTAAAGAATTCAGATAATGCATCCAGTGTCTTCACAAGTACCGGAAGTTCGGTATCATCCAGTTTGTCCAGAATAGCCTGTGTCATCTGTCTGTGGTAATCTTCGTGATGATGGTAAGCCTTTACACCTTTTTCTGTCAGCTTGACAAGAACGACTCTTCTGTCTTCTTCACTGCGATGACGCTCCACATATCTTTTATTCACCAGACTGTTCATGGCAGTCGTAAGGGATCCTACCGTAATATTCAGCTTTCTGGCGATGGAAGACATATTATTTCCTTCTCCGAGTCCGATTGCTTCTATTACATGCATATCATTATTTGTAAGATCCTTGAACTCGTCCGTAATAATCGCCTTTTCTTCCAGCTCCCATATTTCATTGATCAGACTGACCAGTGTCTGATTGATCATCTTATATGCGTCATCCATTCCCATCTTCTGTAATTTCCTTCACTTTAACTCTTCATTCTTTACTCTTGTCTTTTATTATACCCTTTCTGGCATCAGAGAATCAATAACTTCTTTCACAGTTTCCAGATGATCTGCTCTGTATGCATATGCCCCGCAGAAAAGCAATGCATCATCGACATTTCCCTTTGCGGCATTGATCAGTGCCTGCGTAATACAATATGGTGTCGTTCCCGGATTACAGTGTTTCAGACAGCGGTAACAATGTGCGGGAGCGATCCTGCCCTGTTCTTTTACTTTTTTCATAAAGGGATTCAGAATCGCACGTCCCGGCATTCCCACAGGACTTTTTACGATCACAATATCTTCTTTTCCGGCATTCAGATATGCTTCTTTATAGCGGATGTCTGCGTCACATTCTTCCGTTGTAACGAATCTGGTTGCCACTTGTATCGCATCTGCTCCAAGGGAAAATGCATGTGCAGCGCTTTCGCTGTCATGAATTCCTCCACCGATTGCTATCGGAATCTTCTTTTCGTATTTATCCGAATAGTTCTGTATGATTTCTTTGATTTTCTGAATCTCCTGATCGTATATTGCCTGTCCTTCATATTCATCCAGCTGATCTTCACGAAATCCCAAATGTCCCCCGGCAAGCGGTCCTTCGATCACTACCAGATCCGGTATTCTTTGATATTTTTTATCCCAGTACTTTAATATGACATTCGCCGACTTTGCAGTAGATACGATCGGTGCAAGCAAAATGTCCGAATCCCCTACATATTTCGGAAGTTCCGTCGGAAGTCCCGCTCCCGATACGATCAGATCTGCGCCTGCTTCTACCACCGCATGCACATATTCTTCATAATGCTCCATGGCAACCATCAGATTGAATCCAATGATTCCGTCCGATGCAATCTTTCTTGCTTTCTCATACTCTGATTTTATCGCTCTTAAATTCGCTTTTAATGGATCTTTTATAAAATCTTCTTCTCTAAAACCAGGCTGAGCGGCAGAGATGATCCCTATGCCGCCCTCCTTTGCAACTGCTCCAGCAAGATTTCCAAGGCTGATACCAACTCCCATACCACCTTGAATGACTGGAACTTTTGCTGTCTTTGTTCCTATTTTCAGTGGTTGTATTTTCATATATTTTCCTCACTCTATTATAGAATCTGTTCGTCCATAAACATTGCCTGTAAAATACATCGTTTTCTTATGATATATAGCAGTGATTTACTCTGCTCCATATTACATATTCCTGAAACGCTCATATCTATGTTCTATTAACTCCTGCTCTGACAAACTTTTATATTTCATCAGAAATTCTTCGATTGCCTCATCCATCTGCATGGCCACAACATCCATATTCTGAACGATATATTCCTCCGGCTCTGCAAAGACACGCTCTACAATTCCCTGTGCCTTCAGATTCTCTGCCGTCAATTTCATCACTTCTGCTGCTTCTTTGGCCTTGGAGCTGTCTTTCCAGAGGATACTTGCGAATCCTTCCGGTGAGAGGATGGAATAGATGGAATTTTCCAACATCCATACTTCATCTGAAGTGGCCATCGCAAGTGCTCCGCCACTTCCGCCTTCTCCAATGATGATTGAAACAACCGGAACCCTTAATCCGGACATCTCATAGATATTTCTGGCAATGGCTTCTCCCTGTCCGCGTTCTTCTGCTTCAAGTCCACAGAATGCTCCAGGTGTATCAACCAGACAGATGACCGGACGAGAGAATTTCTCTGCCTGTTTCATAAGTCTTAAGGCTTTTCTGTATCCCTCCGGCTGTGGCATACCAAAGTTTCTTTCGATATTTTCCTTCGTATTTCTTCCCTTTGCCTGTGCAATCACTGTTACCGGCGTGCCATGGAATCTTGCAACGCCACCGATGATAGCTTTGTCATCTGCGAAATACCGGTCTCCGTGGAATTCTACAAAATCTGTAAAGAGTGCGTCAATGTAATCACTGCCTACCGGCCGGTCTTTGCGTCTGGAAAGTTCTACTCTCTGCCATGCGGTCATATTCATCTTGCTGCCTGATGTCAGTTCCACATCACATTTTTTTCTATTAAATCCTGTTCCTTCTCCTACCTCATGAAGTGCCAGAATCTTAGAAAGTGTCTCTTTCATCTGAGGGCGCTCCACAATGGCATCCAGAAATCCATGTTCCAGTAAAAACTCTGCTCTCTGGAAACCATCCGGAAGCTTCTGTCCGATGGTCTGCTCGATCACTCTTGGGCCTGCGAACCCGATCAGAGCTTTTGGCTCTGCCAGGATCACATCCCCGAGCATCGCAAAGCTTGCGGTTACTCCGCCAGTCGTGGGATCAGTCAGTATGCTGATATAAAGAAGTCCGGCATCACTGTGGTGCTTCAGTGCTGCGGATGTCTTTGCCATCTGCATCAGAGAGACGATTCCCTCCTGCATACGGGCCCCTCCGGAGCAGGCAAATAAGATGACCGGAAGTCTTTCTTTCGTTGCCCGTTCTACCGCCCTTGCTATCTTCTCTCCAACTGCCTCTCCCATGCTGGCCATCAGGAATCTTCCATCACAGACTCCGATAACCGCCTCGCGGCCGTCAATCTTTGCTTTTCCTGTTACAACTGCTTCTGAAAGCCCTGTCTTTTCCTGTAATTTCTTCAGTTTTTCTTCGTATCCTTTGTATTCCAGAGGATTTCCTCCCTGAAGATCCGAATCCCATTCTTCAAAAGAACCTTCATCTGTGATCATTTCGATTCTGCGTCTTGCATGCACGCGGAAATATCCTCCGCACTTTGGACAGATATAATGATCTTTCTTTACATCCTCCGCAATGATCGCTCCCCCACATTTATTACATTTGCGAAGTAATCCTTCCGGAACTTCCGGTCGTCTGGTAAATGTAATATAATTCTTTCTTCCGACAGCAATTCTGGTCTTTTTAAATACGTTGTCCAGCTTCATCAGCAGTCACCTCTACAGCCTTTCAATAAATTCAATATCTATATTTCCCTCAATATAATCCGGATGATTGACAATCCCATACTGATAATCAACATTCGTATCGATTCCTTCTATAATGACTTCTCCAAGTGCACTCTGCATCTTACGGATCGCTTCCTGACGATTCTTCGCCCACACGATCAGCTTGGCCACCATGGAATCATAATACGGCGGAATCGTATAGCCGCTGTATATCGCAGAATCGATACGGATACCCTTTCCTCCCGGAAGATACATATCTGTGATCGTTCCCGGGGACGGACGGAATCCTTTCTCCGGATTCTCTGCATTGATCCTGCACTCGATCGCATGACCGGTCAGTCTGATATCTTCCTGTGTATAGGATAATTTCTGTCCGGATGCAATGCGGATCTGTTCTTTCACAAGATCTACACCTGTCACCCATTCTGTGACCGGATGTTCCACCTGGATTCTGGTATTCATTTCCATGAAATAAAAGTTCCCGGATTTTTCTAATAAGAATTCGATGGTTCCGGCATTCTCATAACCTGCCGCTTTGGCAGCTTTTACCGCAGCGTCACCCATCTTCTTTCTCAGTTCATCCGATAATGCAACAGACGGAGATTCCTCGATCAGCTTCTGATGATTGCGCTGAATAGAACAATCTCTTTCTCCCAGATGGATCACATTGCCATATTTATCCGCCAGGATCTGGAACTCAATGTGTCTTGGATTCTCTACAAAATGTTCAATGTACATCGTCGAATCGGCAAATGCCATCTCGGTCTCTTTCTGAGCCGTCTGGAATGCAGACTCGAACTCTTCCGGTGTCCAGGCGGTACGCATACCTTTGCCCCCGCCTCCTAAAGCTGCCTTAATGATAACCGGATAGCCAATCTCTCGGGCAAGTTCTGCACCGGTCTTTGCATCGTAGACGGGTTCTTTGCTTCCCGGAATGACCGGTACTCCCGCTGCCATCATCGTATTTCTCGCAACCTGTTTATTTCCAAGACTTGCAATGACTTTTGAATCCGGCCCGATGAATGTAATATTGCACTGCTCGCACAGCTCTGCAAATTTACTATTCTCTGACAGGAATCCAAATCCCGGATGGATTGCATCTGCACCGCTTATGATCGTTGCACTGATGATATTTTCCATACTGAGATAGCTGTCCTTTGACGGAGCCGGCCCGATGCAGATGGCTTCGTCTGCAAGCTTGGTATGCAGTGCTTCTTTGTCTGCCTCGGAATAGACCGCTACGGTCTCAATTCCCATCTCACGGCAGGCGCGGATGATACGCACCGCGATCTCTCCTCTGTTTGCGATCAATACTTTTTTAATCATCTTTCTTTACACTCTCCTATGTTGCTCTTATCTATCCGACCATGAATGTAAGCTCTGCACTTACGACTACTTTTCCATCCACGCTCGCAACTGCCTCGCCGACACCGACAGGTCCTTTTCTGCGGATGATCTTCGTCTCCAGACGTACCTTGTCTCCCGGGACGATCTTTCCTTTGAATTTGCATTTATTGATACCGCCGAAATATGCAATCTTTCCTTTATTTTCTTCCAGGCTTAAGATTGCAACCGCACCAGCCTGTGCCAGTGCTTCGATCGTCAGCACGCCCGGCATTACAGGTTCTTCCGGGAAGTGTCCCGCAAAGAATTCTTCTCTGTAAGATACGCATTTATATCCCACTGCATATTCTCCCGGCACATAATCTTCGATGTAATCCAACAGAAGAAATGGATGACGGTGCGGAATGATTTCTTTGATCTGATTGATGTTCAAATGATTCATATTGTCCTCCTACACGATGCGAAATAACGGCTGTCCGTATTCCACGCCTTCCTGATTATTTACCAGAATCTCTGCAACCGTTCCGCTGTAATCGCTTTCGATCTCATTCATCAGCTTCATGGCTTCCACGATTCCGAGTGTCTGTCCTTTTTCTACTCTGTCTCCGACTTTTACGAAGCTTTCTGCATCTTCTGCAGGTGCTGAATAAAATGTTCCTACCAACGGAGACTCTACAATATTTCCTGCGACTGCTTCTTCCGCAGCTGCTCCCAGTGTCTGATCCCCTTCTGCATTCGTTTTTCCCATCTCAGCAGAAACCACTCCGGCAGAAACCGTTGCAGCAGAAGCTGTTCCGGTCATATTCACCGGTGCAGACACATTTTCCGTCACATAGCATGTATTTTCTTTCTTGCTCAAATGCAGTTTGATACCGTCTTCCTCATATTTAAAGCCTGTCAGATCTGACTTTGACACAGCATCTATGAGTTCGATCATTTTCTCCATTTCCATATGTCTTTGTCCCTCCTGCAATTCTCCGCTAGTCTTCATATCTCTTTAACAGTAACACCGCATTATGTCCGCCAAATCCAAGTGAATTTGTCAGTACATAATTGACTTCTTTTTCTACCGGCGCACCGATCGCATAGTTCAGGTCACACTCTTCATCCGGAGTTTCAGTTCCGACTGTCTGATGGATGAAGTTGTCCTGGATTGTCTTCACACAAGTGATAAATTCCACACCTCCGGCCGCACCGAGCAGATGACCGATCATGGATTTTGTCGAGTTGATCACAACATCTTTTGCCGCATCGCCAAGAGCCAGTTTGATCGCACGTGTCTCGAACAGGTCATTGTGATGTGTACTGGTTCCGTGTGCGTTGATGTAATCCACCTGGGAAGGTTCGATTCCGCCTTCTTCCATCGCAAGTTCCATTGCTTTGGCTGCACCGCTTCCGTCTTCTGCCGGAGAAGTAATGTGATATGCATCTCCCGTAGAACCGT
>OLSC01002802.1_pt1 | contig 10963 bp, 5 predicted proteins | sample 1672881 | NCBI WGS metagenome assembly OLSC01 (sample SAMEA3136733, study PRJEB25190) | human gut metagenome | biome: human gut; feature: human-associated habitat; material: faeces | place: Austria | collected 2013
TAACGGTACTCCTCAGCACGGAAGCGGGGATGCTGTAAACGGCGGTCAGCTTCACGCCGTCCTGCGGCATGGTAAAGACGATCTTTTCCGTGCCCTTTTCCGTTTCGGAGCCCAGACTACCCTCAATTATGCCAATATTCTTGCTGGAATCTTTTTCCACCTTCCAGTGATGGAACGACTCATTCTCCTTGGCAGGCTCATCGGCTTCGATCGTGACGGTCTGGCCCGGCTGTACGAACACCGTGCCCGTCTGGCTTTCGCCCTCTCCGACGCGGATCGTGCCGCCCTTCACTGTGACCTGCATATCTAATACAGGTGCCGGGAAGCTATAAGAAGCTTTCAGCTCCACCGGGCTGGCCGGCATGGTGAAGGTCATAGTTTTTTCGGTATTTTTCTGCGCTTCGGTCAGTTCAAAGCTTTCCGGGCTGATCACTTTCCAGCCGCCGAACTTTGTAACACTCGGGTTTTTGTTCTCACCGCTCACTGTGACCTTTTCGCCTGCAAAGGCGGTAGTCAGTTTTCCATCCGTGTCACCAACGACCTGCGCGGTGCCGTTTTTCACGGTAATGCTGTAAGTCTCCCTCGGCTCAATGCGCAGGTAGTTGCTTCCTGCCGCTTCTGCAAGCGGATGAATGCGCGGGTCGATCAGCTTTGCATCCGGCTCTTCGCTGGTATAGTAGACGTAGTTTTTGCCGCCTGCCTGTGTAAAGGCAACAGTGCCCACACGGCCGCCCTGTGCGTTGTTTTTCAGGGTCACAGTACCGGAAGCGGTGATCTTGGTATCTCCGGAGACTGCTCCTGCGGCATCTCTGATGGAAATGGTGACATTCTCGGCGTTGTTGATGGTCAGTTTTTCCGCCGCTCTGCCAACGGTGCTGTAAATGGCCACGTTACCATTGCTGGTGATATTTGCGCTGCCATTCACAACGTTGCTGCCTGCAGAAAGCGTCACTTCGCTGGAATCATAAATGTTCAGGCTTCCGTTCACAGCCATACTTTTGTCGCTGCGGATATTCACCTTACCGGTGCAGTTGATGTCAGCCTCGCCCTGAATTGCATCATACCGGTCACTGGTAACGGTCACATCGTGTGCACCTACAGCACTCGAATCGCCTTGCTGTCCGATCGTCAAACTACTTCTTGCGCCGATGCCGCCGTTCAAAATGACATCCGTCTCCGGCGCTCTGACCTTCAGCACATAATTGATTCTCTCTTTTGCCGTCAGGGTCTTTTTCTCAATGTCATAGCAGAGGATGCCGTCTCCAAGGATGTCTTCATAGTTCTTTCTGGTAACAGGCTTATCATTGATTTTGATGTTGAAATCCTGTACAATTTCGGCAACCTTAACGTCGTTCTCGTCCAGTTTGATGATCGTGCCAAGCAGCTTGCTGGGGTCAATTTCAGCTTCCTGTTGACCATTGCCGATATAAATGTCATCGTCATCTACAGTTTTCAGCGTAACATTGCCGCCGGTGATCTGGATGTTTTCGCCTTTGCCATTCACTCGCCCGCCGCCAATAGCCGCAACTTTTTCACCGCCGCCGGACTCTGCATGTACCGTGCCGCCATTGATGGTGATGTCTTTGCCGTTGCCCTTGAAGCCGCCGCCAATGCCTGCTGCTTCGCTGCCGCCATAAGCCGTTACATCACCGCCATTGATCGTAATATAGCTGCCGCCGAGTACACCCGGACGGTTGCCCACATTGCCGCTGCCGATGCCTGCACCCCATTGACCGCCATGGGCGTTGATGATGCCGCTTTCGATCTCAATATTGCTGCAGCCTTTCTGGGAACCACTGCCAATGCCCGCACCACTCTCGCCGCCGTAAGCGTTCAGCGTACCGGAGCCGCTGATGGTCAGGGTCCCATTGTCGTCGGCCTTTTCCACACCGGCGTGGTCCGTGCCGCTGTGCAGGGTATTCGTGCCTGCAATGACCAGCTCCACATTGCCGCTGACCGAGACTGCCGCATCGGAAGTAGTCTCGATATTGACATTGGACAGCGTGACTTTTGCACCAGTGGTGCCGCCTTCGATGGTCAGGGTGTTGTCCGTCCGGCCGCCGTCCGTTGTGATCTGCAGATTGCCCCTTTTCTGGGGATCATTTTCGCCCTGCTTGGCATACTGTTTGCCATCATCCCCAATATAGACTGTGATGCTGCCGTATTTGAGATTCATCTGATACTCAGTTTCTACCTCCGTACCGTTCTCTTCGTCCAGCACGCTCACCGCGCTTTTGGCGGCGGTGCTCTGCTGGAGCAGGGCATCGGTGCTTGCGGCCAGAGCCGGGGCGGAAAGGGTGAACATCATGCATGCTGCCAGCGCAGCGGAAGCCGCCCGCCGGGCCAAAATATTTCGTTTCATAGGGGTTCCTCCTTTGCGAAAATTATTACGGGGGGGGGTATGCATTACGGTACTTTGATTATCCCACACTTTACCGCATTTTGGAAGCAAACCTGCGTGAATCGCCCTAAAAGCAGCGTGAAAAGCATGATTTGTGCCGGTTCTGTTGCACTTGTCCGGCCCGCAGGCACAGAAAAGCCCCCGGCAGGTTTGCGCCTGCCGGGGGCTGTTTGTTGTTTTACTGCTTGGGGAACGCCTTATTCCACACTTCGATCACTTTGAACTTCGGGGTCCAGCCTTCGGGTTCAAAGCAGTCGCCCTTGGCATCCATGGTGCCCTGCTCGGTGCACCACTGTGCGGCCTTAGCCATATCGGGGTCGGCCACATCCGCAAAGGCGGGTGCGCCTGCGGGTTCGGGTCTGCCTGCGGTGTTCCACAGCAGCATGGCCAGCTGGCCGCGGTTTGCCGGGATGGCTGCGCCCTCGGGCAGGAGGCCGTTCAGGATGACGCGGGTGGCGATCTCGTAGCCGCCCCAGATGGCTGCACCGCCCACGGCCACGGCGGCAATGGTGCCACCTGTGGTATCCATGGGTGCAGGTTCTACGCCGAAGTCTTCATCAATAGGTTCGTCCGGGTCAGGCTTGGCCACCGGGCTTGCCGACCAGTGGGCGACCAGTTTGACCGGGTAAACGGGCATCTTAAACGTAGTGGTCGCGCTCTTGGCATTGTCCAGCTTGAGCTGCAGATTTTCCGGAATGCCACCGGGGAATTTCTCGTAGAAGCTATCGGGGTACTTGATCTCCCATTCCACGAACTCCATGCCGGGGTATTTCTCGGCATCATATGGGGTAGCTGTGATCTCCACCTCGGTGCCGATCTCTGCGGGGATATCGCTGCCCTCGCCCAGAGTGGACTTTGCCGTGCCGCCCGTAACAGTAACGGTACTCCTCAGCACGGAAGCGGGGATGCTGTAAACGGCGGTCAGCTTCACATCGCCTTTGGGCATATCAAAGCTGATCTCTGCGGTGCCTGCTTCAGTCGCAGAACCCAGACTGCCCTCGGTCGGGTCAAAGCTGGTGCTTCCCTCTTCCACCTTCCAGTGGTGGAACTTCACGCCCTTGGCGGCATCCTCATCGGTGGGTGCTTTGGCCTTGACGGTGACCGTTTCGCCCTCAAAGGCGGTAGTAATCCGGCCGGTGGTGTCGTCGCCCACCTGCGCGGTGCCGTTCGCAACGGTAATGCTGTAGTAAGTCTCCCTCGGCTCAATGCGCAGGTAGCTGCTTTCTACCGTATCAGGGAGCGGATGGATGCGCGGGTCGATCAGCTTTGCATCCTCGGCTTCGCTGGTATAGTAGACGTATTTTTTGCCGTCTGCCTGTGTAAAGTCAACAGTGCCCACAGGGCCACCCTCTGCGGTATTCTTCAGGATCACAGTGCCGGAAGCGGTGATCTTGGTATCTTCGGAGACTGCTCTTTCGTCATCACTGATGGTAATGGTGACATTCTCGGCCTTGTTGATCGTCAAGTTTTTCGCCGCTCTACCGTCGGTACTCTCAATGGTCACGTCACCGTCGCTGGTGATAGTCGCATCGTAATTCACCGCAGCTGCACAGTTTGTATAAATGTTTACTTTGCTGGAATTTATAATATTCAGGCTTCCGTTCACGGCCATGAATCCGCCGCTGATATCCCCCTCGCCGGTGCAGTCGATCGTGCTGGTATCATCTCTGGCGAAAATCGCAGCCATTTTATCGCTGTTGACCTTCACATTATGTGCATTCTCCACAATCAACTTTGCAGCCACAGCAATCTGATCTTTACCATCCAGATTTATATCCTTGCCGGGTGCGTTGATTTTCAGAGACGAGCGCTTTATTCTGCCATCCGACTTCAACGTTTGGGTGGTCGGGTCGTAACTCAGCACACCATTTCCTAAAATGTCTTGATAGTTTTTGCTGGTAACGCGGGTTGGTGTAGTGTTCTCGCTGCCCACCGCAATGCCATAATCCTGTACAACATTGTAATTCGGGGTCAGAGTCACGTTATTGCCCGGCATGGTAAAGGTGACTGTGGGGTTCACCTTCTGCTTATCTGTAAGCGTGATGCCCTCAGCAGTCCAGCCTGTAAACTCTGCGTTTTCTCTGCCTGCTGCGGCCACGGTGACCTTTTCGCCCGCAAAGGCCGAGGTCACTGCCTTACCATCCACGGTGATGGTGGCATCGTCTGCCGTAATCGTATAGGAAGCTTTCGGCACAATGCGCAGGTAATTTACCGTACTGGCCGGAATCGTCCCAGTGCCCGCATCCGTCGGCTTTGCATCCGCTGCATTGCTGGTATAGTAGACAAAATCGCTCGCACTTACCGGAGCGGCAAACTCAATTCCGCTAATTGCAACTCCCGAATTCGCGCCTGCTTCCGTGTGCTCAAGGGTCACAGGGCAAGCACAGTAGATGAACACTTTTCCATAAACCGGTGCCCAACTACCAGTGCTGGAAACTTTCACGGAACGAGCGTTTTCGATCAACAGATTAAAATTCACAATCATATTTGTGGATTCCAGCACCACGTCCGTGTTCGGTGCATCGATGGTCAGATAATTGACTGTGCTGGCACTCGGATTCAGCAGGGTCAACTTTTGCTTATCAGGATCATACTTCAGGAAGCCAAGAATGTTGTTGCAATTATCGCTGTCAACTTCCACCTTACCTCTGCCATAGATTTCAATGGTAATGCCATACTTCGTAGCAACAGACGCATTAGCATCCGTTCCGCTGTTCTCCGCGTCCAGCACGCTCACGGCGCTGCGGCGAGTCATTCTCAGCTGCATCAGCGCATCGGTGCTCTCAGCCAGCGCCGGAACGGAAAGGGTGAACATCATGCATCCGGCCAGCGCCGCCGATACTGCACGCCGGATAAGTTTGCCTTGTTTCATGGTACAGCCTCCTTTTTCCCCTCGCATTTTTACGGGGGGGGGTATATATTACAGTATCTTGATTATTTCACACTTTACCGGATTTTGGAAGCAAACCTGCGTGAATCGCCCTAAAAGCAGCGTGAAAAGCACAATTTGTGCCGGTTTTGTTGCAGATGTCCGGCCCGCAGGCACAGCAAAGCCCCCGGCAGGTTTGCGCCTGCCGGGGGCTTTACTATGTTATGAAAGATCAATCCTTCTTCTCTGCTGTGCGGGCAAAGAAGTTGGCGAGGATCGCACCGGAAATGTTATGCCACACGGAGAACACAGCGCCGGGAATGGTAGCCAGCGGATACTGTGCAAAGTGTGCGGCGGCCAGACTGGTTGCAAGGCCGGAGTTCTGCATACCCACCTCGATGGAGATCGCGCGGCACTTGGTGGAGTCCAGCTTGAGCAGCTTGCCCACGCCAAAGCCGGTGAGGTAGCCCAGCACATTGTGCAGGATGACCACCACAAGGATCAGCAGACCGCTGGTCATGATCTTGGCGCTGTTGGCGGAGACCACGGCGCAGATGATCAGCACGATGGCGGTAGTGGAGACCAGAGGCAGCACACGGACGGCTTCCTCGGTGAACTTATGGAAGAAGTGATTGACCACAAAGCCCAGTGCGATGGGCACCAGCACCACCTTGACGATGGACATGAACATGCTCATGGGGTTCACGTCAACACGCTGGCCAGCGTACAGCAGGGTGAGCAGCGGGGTGAGGAACGGAGCCAGCACGGTGGAAACAGCGGTCATGCCAACGGACAGTGCAACGTCGCCCTTGGAAAGGTAGGTCATCACGTTGGAAGAGGTGCCGCCGGGGCAGGTGCCAACCAGGATCACGCCAATGGCCAGCTCGGTGGGCAGGTGGAACACCTGCGTGAGCGCCCATGCCAGAAACGGCATGAGGGTGAACTGTGCAACGCAGCCGATAATCACATCCTTCGGGCGGCTGAACACCACCTTGAAGTCCCCCGGCTTCAGGGTAAGGCCCATGCCGAACATCACGATGCCCAGCAGGTTATTGACCCACGCCGTCTTTACCACGCTGAACGGGCCGGGGAAGAACAGGGCACCCGCGGCCACCACAATAACGATGGCGGCCATGTACTTGCCCACAAAGTCGCTTACTTTTTCCAGTGTTTTCATAATTGCTTCTCCTTTTCCTTCTGACATGCTTTGGGACAAAAGCATCCGCAAAACAAAACGCCCTTGTCCCTTACGGTCTGTAAGAGACAAAGGCGTGTAATATCCTCTGCGGTACCACTCTTATTGCCAGCACAACGCTGACCACTCAGTGCACGTCCAACAACGCGCGGCCCGTGATAACGGGGGCCTGCCGTTCCTGCTTACTGGGGCGCACACCGTCCATTCAGCCGGAAAGCTCGGAGAGGATCTTCCCACGGATGCCCTGCACTGCCTTGCACCAACCGGCAGCTCTCTGCAGCATTCCTTCCGGGTACTTTTTCTCGTCATAGCCGTAATATTCTTGGTGACATGGAGTATACTCCCCTGCAAAGGCAAAGTCAATAGAATGAGGCCTTCTGATTTTTCATGCAGTTCATTTCAGGAGTGAAAGTGGTTCATGCAGCAGACAAAGCAGAACGGCATCGGCACCGACTGCTCCGGCAGGATGACGCGAAGCCATGGTCTAAAGAGTAGGCGGCAATGCCATCCCATCACACAACAAAAGACCGCTCATCTTTTCGGGTGAGCGGTCTTGCTGTTTCTGCGGTTTATTCGCCTTTGGCTTTTGTAAGCAGCATGTGCACGTATTCCGCGCAGGCATCCCAGTCGCGGGCGGCGGCCTTGTCCTTCGGCATCAGGCTGCTGGCAAGGCCCACGCCAAGGCAGCCCGCCTTGCGGAACTCCGGGATGTTCTCCGGCGTTACGCCGCCAATGGCAACATAGTTTGTGTCGTCCTGGAATCCGATAATCTGGGGCAGGAGAAGAATGACCTTTGAGCCGCTTTTTCCTGTCTGATACGCAAAAAAGATCCCGTTCACCCAGAAGTGGACGGGATCTTTTATTGCTTATGGGGGCTTTACTGCAGCCGATCAGGCTTTGACGAAGGCAGCTGCTTACTTTGCAGCCAGGTATTTGCCCAGCTCACGGCCCAGCGTCAGGCACATGCCAATGCTCACGCCGGGGATCGGGGTGATATACTCGGGACCAAAGCGCATACCGCAGGTGTTGCCGGAAGCGTACAGGCCCTCGATGGGCTGATAATCCTCGTTCAGCACCTGCTGGTCATTGGTGGTCACAAAGCCGCCGGTGGTCACCAGTGCAAAGCCCAGACTCGGGGTGGTGACATGGGCGTAGAAGGGAGCCTTTGCAACTGCATTCAGGAAGTGCGGGTCCTTGGCAAAGTCGCTGTCGTAGCCCTCGGCGCAAACCTTATTGTACTGCTCCACAGTAGCGGAAAGGGCTGCAGGCTCCACACCGATGTACTCGGCCAGCTGCTCGATGGTGTCGGCGCAATACCAGCCGTTGGCGCCCTCGGCACCAGCAGCCTTTGCGGCCTCAAAGTTGCCCTTCATGGCTTCCACCACAGCGGGCATGTCGTACTCGAATGCCTGATGGCCGGGGAAGCCGCGCAGGATCTGGGTCTCATAGGTGCTGTCGTAGATGGAGGTGATATTGCCGCGCTTTGCACGTGCCATGAAGAAGCCGTTGATCTCCGGGCCGGCAAAGGCTTCGTTCTGGAAGCGCTGGCCATTCTCGTCCACCCACAGGGGGCCGGGCAGATAGTCGGGCACGGCCATGGAGTCGAAGTTCATGGTGGAGATGTCGCCCTCCAGACGGCCACCTGCCCACACACCCATCTGGATGGTGGAGCCGTCGCGGCCAAAGGGAGCAAAGAAGTCCTCATCCTTGGTGAACAGACGCTTGATGTCCGGCAGCAGATCGTCCATCATTTCCTTGTTGCCGCCAAAGCCGCCGCCTGCCAGCACAACGCCATTCTTAGCGTTGATCTTGAGGTAATTGCCGTCGCCGTCCTGTGCGATCACGCCGGTGACCTTTGCACCGTTCATTACCAGCTGCACACCCTTGGTGCCAAACAGAGCGGTGGCATTGTCAGAGAAATTCTCCTCCACATAATTGTAGTTGTCCCAGCTCAGGTCCTTCAGCTCCAGCTGACCGGCGGTGTTGTTGTTCTTCTCGCCGCTGGCGGGGTTCTCCCAGTAGTTCTCCCACCATTCCAGCGTGCCGGTGTAGTAGTGCATGCCGTTGTTCAGCTGGTGCACGGTGTACTCGTTATCCGGCCAGAACTGGATGCGGGTCTTGGCCAGCGTGTCCGGGTTGATCTTGTCCAGCCACCAGTCCACAGTGCTGCCGCTGTTCTTGGCAAACTTCATCACCAGTGCGGTGTTTGCCTTGCCGTGGGTCTGCATCATCCAGTTGTTCACAAACTCCACTTCGTCCACCTTGGGCACACCGTGGCTCAGCAGGTAGTCCGAGTTGATGTGACCGATATCGTGGCCGACCGTCCACCAGCTCTCGCGGGGCATGGCTTCCAGCACCAGAACGTTCTTGCCCTCTTCGGCCAGCTCACGGTAGCAGCTCAGGCCGGCATAGCCCATACCGATGATGGCAACGTCAACATCATAGGTCTTGGTGATCTCACTGTCCGGGATGGCTTCCGGGGCGGTGCGCCAGCTGGAAGCCTGCTCAGAAGCTTCCGGGGCAGACACTGCAGTGCCTCCCATAGCCTGTGTGATGCAGTCGTTCATGCACTGCTTCACAGCATCGCTGGTAATGGTTGCACCGGACACGCCGTCGATGGTGCTGTTCTGGGCTTCCAGCAGCTGCTTGATCAGGTCATCCTTTGCGGCCTGACCAATGGAGTCGGTCTCACCGGACAGATCCAGCTGGATGTCAGTAATGGCTGTCTCGCTGAAGGTGGCGGTCATGGTGATATCGCTCATGCCCTTGGCCGTGGCAGTGTAGGTACCCGGGGTGTACTTTGCAGCGGCAGAAGATGCAGCCGTGCTGCCGGAAGCAGCATTGCAGGTGGCCAGTGCACCGGCGGTGATGCCGCTCATGGCAGCAGCAGAAGCCAGCTTCAGAAAGCTTTTGCGCGAGATCTTTTTCATCTTGGTGGTTCCTTTCGTTTTTCTCTTTCTTCTCAATGTGCGGGGTCGTGCGCCCCTTTTGATTGTTAATTCTATCACAATATCTCTCACTTGAAAAATATTGCTTTCTTCTTATAATTAGAAGTAAAAGTTATAAGCAATTTTTTAAGAGAAAAAGGAGCCGGTCATGACCCTGCAGCAGATGCGCTATTTTATTGCGGTGGCACAGAATTTGAGCTTTTCCAAAGCGGCACAGCAGCACTATGTTTCCCAAACGGCGGTCAGCCAGCAGATCAAGCTGCTAGAAGAAGAACTTGAAACTGAGCTGTTTCAGCGCACACGGCACTCGGTGGCGCTTACCAGTGCCGGGCAGGTATTCTACGAGTATGCGGTGCGCATCACCGATCTTGCGGAGGATGCCGCCCGCCGCACCCGCGCCGCTGCTGCCGAGTGCAGCACCCCGCTTGAGATCGGCATGATGAGCGGCATGGAAAACCTGCCCATTCTGGAAAAGCTGCTGCTGTTCAAGGAGCAGCACCCTGCCATTCCGCTGCACTTTCATCTTGGGGATTTTCCCACCCTGAAAAAACGTCTGCAGCAGAAAAAGCTGGACTTTGCCCTGCAGCTGGAGCTGGTCCCGCTGGAGGATGCCTCCTCCCTGCTGCGTGCTCAAGTAGGCCAGCTGCGCCAGTACGTAGTGCTCAACCGCCAGAGCCACCTGTCCAGCTATGCGTCCCTGCACCGCAGCCAGCTTGCCAGCGAACAATATTATGTACCCGCCATGGATCGGGAGTTGTGGAACCAGTTTGCGCAAGTCCTCACCCGCCACGGCAGCGACCCGCAGAACATCAAATTTGCGTATTCCATGGAGGAGTTGATGCTGCAGCTGGCTTTCTACGGCGGCTATACCATCCTTGCCGAGCCGGTGCTGGCTCAGCTGCCCGCCAACAAAAACCTCACCTTTATCCCGCTGGAAAACGATACCGTTCCCGCTTGGGCCGTATGGAACCGCGAGAACATCTCGCCCGCCCTCCAACTGCTTCTGCGTGAGCTGGATATTGACCCGTGACCTGCTGCAGAACGCATTGACGATCTTGCGCAAAAGCGCTGCTCCTTTTTCAGAAATTCAGCAAGAAAGGTCTCTCCGGCGCTGCGTGGAGAAATGCAAAGGTCGATCACATGAATCAAAACGATCCTGTCCCGGACGATTTCACTCTTTCGCCGGCCCTTGTGGATGCACTGCCCGCACTGTTTTTTTGCCTGCAACATGGTACTGGTGGCAGGAATTTTGCTTTTATCATGAATATGCAGTGAGCCGGAAGCCTCTGATCTACAGAAGGCTTCCGGCTCATTTGCTATGGATTTTTTACGTAGATGCCATTCGAGTCCTTGATCGAAACAAAAAATTCCACGTCATACGACTTGGGATTTCCTGGTAGCCTATTCTGTTGCTCAAACACCCCACTGGGGTGTTTGTTGCTGTCGCAAACGCAAACTTCCGATAAACAAAAAACGCACCCGAACCCTTTTTCACAAAGAATCGGGTTCGAGTACGAACTGTATGGTGGACGGTACAGGACTCGAACCTG
>OLSC01002804.1_pt1 | contig 10957 bp, 7 predicted proteins | sample 1672881 | NCBI WGS metagenome assembly OLSC01 (sample SAMEA3136733, study PRJEB25190) | human gut metagenome | biome: human gut; feature: human-associated habitat; material: faeces | place: Austria | collected 2013
GTAGTCATCTCTATCAAAGAAGGAAAAGATATCTATCTTGAACTTCCTATCTAATCTGGAGAGAACATATCAGAGTATATGAAAAACCTAAAGGCAGATATCTTAGAAACTGATATCTGCCTTTTTATATCAAAGCATGCAAGAGAAGCTTCCAGCGATCGGTTCTCTCACATTCTCACTGTTTATTTTTCCGTCACACAGACTCCCCATGGCTCTAACTTACTCTGACCGATCAGAATCTCCTCGCCTTCGCTGATAGCAAGCTCTGTTTTATTTTCTGAATAATTCAGATAGAATGCCAGCTCTTTTCCTTCTGCATTCGTTCCTCTGCGGATGATCAACGGGAATACTGCATTCTCTTCGCAGGAAATTCCTGCCTGTTCCAATATATGTCTGAACAACTTCTGCAATTCTGCCTCTTCAAACATACATCCGATATAATAAGCACGTCCCTGTCCATACTTATTTTCCGTGATTGCCGCATAATCTTTCCAGTTGTAATGTTCATAAGAAGAAAGCACATTTGCCGTATCCGGAATCAGTAATTCCATAAACGTCTTTGCTCCCGGATGTCTGTCCTGCATACCTGACAGTGTAACTTTTTTCGGGAATGTGAACTGCTGGTAATGCATACCGAACACCTCCGTCATATGGTGTGGCTGATCATCTGCATATACTTTCACATTCTCATTGGCAAATCCTGTCTTAAATGTAGCAACGAGTATTCCACCCTGCTCTACATAAGCTTTCAGGCGATCCAGAACATTTTCTTCCACCGCGTACAAAGCTGGAAGTACAATCACATTGTATTGTTCCATATTCTGGCTTTCCGGCCAGATGAAGTCGCACTCTACATTCATTTTATACAATGCGTCATAAATCCATCTCACCACATCATTATAACGGATTCCTTCATTTCCTGCTGCCGTTGCCTCAATTCCGAACCAGTTCAGTGCCGTCAAAGCTTCATTGCTGACCAGGATCGCAACTTTATTGTCTTTTTTAAGTCCACTCAGCTTTTCACTGTAGCGATGCCATTCATTTCCAATAATCTCTGCCTCTTTGTACACAGCATTTTCCTTGAAATCATGGCTTAAGACTCCTTTCCAGTAAGTCTCGAAGGAATTGTGGATGGAATGCCAGTGCCAGTACATCACACCCTTTGCACCGGATGCCAGATGACTGTATGCCTGAAGTCTTAACTGTCCTTTATATGGTGTCCATCCCGGATACCCTTGTGCTTCGGTCTCAAGTACGAGATAATTATCATTCTTTAAAGATCTTGTCATATCCCCGCCAAATGCAATCTCGGCTCCCGTCAGGTCATCCTGTGTCGGATGATAAATGTCAACTCCTGCCAGTGTCAGTTTCTTTGCCGCTTTGAAATGATTGACATCCGGCTGTACCCCGTAAGAATATCCTCTCCACTCGAAGTCAAAATTATGGGTGATAAACTGCTCCGGTCTTTTATACTCTGACACAATATCTGCCTGCCATCCAAGGAATTCGTCTACCAGTGTTCTCTGGTATTTTTCAAATTCTGCTCCGAGACTTCCGTTGATCGTACCTCTCACATCTGGAAAATCTTCCCATGCATTGATACGGTTGCTCCAGTAATCCAGACCAAATTCATGATTCATGGCATCCAGATCATCCTTGAATTTCTCCCGCAGATATTTTACAAAGCCAAGCTGTACATTCTTTCCGGCCGTTCCGTAGTATTTCGTCTCATTGTCTACCTGAAAACCAATGACACATTTCCGGTGTGCCGATACTTCCATCAGTTTCCGGATGACCCGTTCTGCATAAAAACGGTAGACCGGATGTGTAATATCCATGATCTGGCGCGCTCCGTAAATACCCTGTCCTTCTTTTGTCGTTGCGATCACATCCGGATGTGCTTTTACCATCCATGTCGGAACAGCATATGTCGGAGTTCCGATGATCACCTGGATTCCTGCTTCTTCCATCGCATCTAACACACGTTCCACATGTGAGAAATCAAAGACACCTTCCTGTGGTTCACAGGTACTCCATGTTGATTCCGCAATCCTGACCGTATTAATACCTGCTTTTTTCATCATTTCCACATCTTCCGCAAGTCTGTCATACGGCATATACTCATCATAATATGCAGTGCCATAAATTAATTTTTCCATCATTTATACCCTTTCAAACTTTTGTTATCTGCGATTTATTTTGCTGCTTTACGTCCATTCAGATCTGCCAGAATTCCTTCATACTCTTTATCCAGATGATAGAAATACAATACCACGATCTGGATCACGGTTAAGATAATCGGCACATAGATATAACCTGCTTTGATCGCTGTCAGCGCACCGCTGGTCTGTACTTTTGCGGATCCTACATATCCTCCGATATTTAAGATTACTCCGAGAAGTACTGTGCTGAGTCCGTTTCCTAATTTCTGTCCGAAACTTGCCGCACTGTTGATCAGTCCTTCTGTACGTACACCAGTCTTCCACTCACCATATTCAATCGTATCTGTAACCATTGCAAACATGCACGCAGAGATTCCTGAGTTACCGATTCCTCTTGCCGCACATCCGATGATCAGTACCGGCACGTTCGTTCCTGCAACAGCCATGATTCCATAACCGATGATCATGATTGCCGCTCCTGCCATCAGGACATTTCTCTTTCCATATTTCTTAACAAAGATTGCGATAAAGAACATGCAGATGATCTGTGTCACCTGAAGAGCTACGGAAAATGTTCCAATCAGGTTACTCTTACCCAGTACATTCTTTGTATAATATACTTCTGCTGATCCGTTCACACCCTGTGCAATGAAGATCAGGATCAGGTTCAATGTCGCCATAAACCAGTATTTGTTCTTTACAAGTGCTTTAAATCCATCTTTTACCGGAACATTTTCTTTCTTTGATTCCGGATCATTTCCAACTCGTTCTTTTGTTCCGAGGAATGTGATCATAAATGTGATGATCTCTAAAATACCGAATACGATAAATGTATAGGTCCATGCATGTGCATCATTTCCAAAGAACTTTACAACCGGTAATGTGCAGGTCTTAATGAATAAAGTTCCTGTTGTTGCAAGGATCATACGGAAGATACTAAGTACAGATCTTTCATACTGATTCTGTGTCATCAGAGCTGTCAGTGTTGCATATGGAAGGTTGATTCCGGTAAATAATACAGTAAATGCAAGGTTATAACTGAAGAATATATAGATCAGTTTTGCCGTCTGTGTCCAGCCTGTCGGCACCGCGAACAACAAGACAGTACCGATGGCATACGGAATCACAAGTCTTAATATCCATACTCTTGCTTTTCCATATTTGGAATTGGTTCTGTCAATGATGATTCCCATGATCAGGTCGCTGATACCGTCAAATAATCTGGAGCACAGCATGATCACTCCGACTGCTGCCGCTCCCACACCAACAATATCTGTATAATAGAACATCAGGAAAGCGGACATTGCCGAATACATAATGTTACTTGAGAAATCTCCAAATCCATAAGCGATACGTTCTTTTACACTTATTTTTCCATTACTATCTGTTACATTTTGTGACATCTTATTTTCTCCTTTTCGTTTTTTGATAACATTATCTTATCAATCAGCCGGAGACTAATCTATCATTCATTTCGTCTGTTTATCATTTATTTCTGTTATTTCTTCCATATTTCTGGCGAAATTGATTCGGTGTCAGATTCTCATACTCCCGGAAGACCTTTCCAAAATAACTCTGTGAGCAGAATCCAAGATAGTTCGCTATGTCTTCTGTCTTGTATTCCGAATACTGCAACATGTTCTTTGCGAGCTTGATTTTTTCCCTCTGAATATACTTCTGAATCGTAACTCCTTCCGTCTTATGAAATAATTCCGACAGATAGGTTGTATTGGCTCCTATCTCATTTCCGATATTTCCAATCTCGATTTTGCTGTGTAAATGTTGAAAAATATATTTTTTCGTGTCTTCCACCAGCATATTTTTTACTTTTGGCTTTTTATTTTCCTGTACTTTTTCCAGAAATGTCTGTTCCGCTTTTCTCATAAACGAGCGGATCTCGACAATATTTGACATTTTCTCCACTTGCATAATGTAAGCATCTACCATGGAAAATGCCATCTCCGGAAGCACGCCTCCCTCAATCGCTGCCCGGGATGCCAGTGTGATCACACAGATAGCAATGTTCTTCTCCTGACGGATCTGATTTTCCGAAAGTCGTCCTTCGGATCCTGCATAGGTTTCCCGGATACTCTTCTGAAAGCTTTCCAGATCTCCGTTCCGTATACTGTTCAACTCTCTGACTTCCTGATCATATGGATTATGTGGATTTTCAAATTCCATACGTTCGAACAAGACAGAACCGACTTTCCGCTCATGGATATGATTTTCATTGATCTTTTCTCCGTTCAATCTCCACAGTTCTTCCAACGACAGTTCCTGTCCTGTCAGCATATGATGTACCAGAAGTACCGTGATGCCGAACCGATCACGGCTGCAGTACGGAATCTTCGGAAGCACATATGCTTCTTCGGACGTTTCTTTCTGCATGCCACATTCCTGTGTTATAAATTTCTTCAGGTCAACCTGCTTATATTCTACAAATGAGACCGGCCCGATCAGGTACAGTTCACCATTTTGGTCTTCCACCACCGCAGTTGTAACGCCCTGGCACAGATTTACGAGATATGGATATTTTTCCATATCTTTCTTTTCTTCCATGTACTTTTTTACTACATAAGCAATATGAAAATCTGTATGGTTCCCATATATTTTCACTGTGTTTCCTCCGGAACCGATTCTGGAAATGGATGTATGCAGAAGCTTGGCATACATATTCATACTATATTCCATATATTTTCACCTTTATTTTTTCTGTTCTTGCATATTTCGGTACAACAAAAAGTGTGTCACTTTTTGTACTATTGTAACACACTTTTCCTGACTTCTGTTTTATTCTATTTTTCTGCCTCTGTTGCTTCTTCAACATCTTCTGTCCAGTTCATTCTTCCATAACGTAATGTCACCGCATGGATTTCTTTCTGTAATTTCACGGACAACTGGTTCTTGCGGATTCTCCATTTCCAGTTCGTTCCAACCGTTGACGGCGTATTCATACGGCACTTGTTATCAAGCCCCAGATAATCCTGCATCGGGATCACACACCATTTTGCAGCACTTCTCATGATCAGACTGATCAGAGGCTTGTTCAGTTCCGCTTCCGGTGTATAAGCATCACAAAGATACTCGCGGGTCAGCTTCTGCTCGTCCTTGCTGATGCTTCCCCACCAGCCTGCAAGCGTCTCATTATCATGCGTTCCTGTATAAGCAACACTATTCACCGGATAATTGTGCGGCAGATAGTCATTCGCACATCCCGAATCTCTCGAGTCAAATGCAAATTCCAGAACCTTCATACCCGGGAATCCGCTGTCCCTTACCAACTCACGTACACTGTCCGTAACATATCCAAGGTCTTCTGCGATGACTGGTTTTTCACCCAGTGTTTCTCTTACTTTCCAGAACAGATCCATGCCCGGTCCTTTTTCCCAGTGTCCGTCTACCGCCGTCTCTGCCTCGTATGGAATAGAGAAATACTCATCAAATCCACGGAAATGATCGATTCTTACCACATCGTACAGGCGGAACACATATGCCAGACGAGATATCCACCACTGATATCCTGTTTCTTTATGATATCCCCAGCGGTAGAGTGGATTTCCCCATAATTGTCCGGTTGCGGAGAATCCGTCCGGCGGACATCCTGCAACAGCAACCGGTACATTTTCCTCATCTAACTGGAACAATTCCGGATGTGCCCAGGTATCTGCGCTGTCCATTGCAACATAGATCGGGATATCACCGATGATCTGAACGCCTTTTTTGTTCGCATAGGTTTTTAACTGCATCCACTGTTCATAGAACTTGAACTGCATATACTGATGAAATTCAATATCGAAATACAGTTCTTCGCGATAATAATCCATCGCAGGTCCCCAGCGCAGCTTGATATCATCTGCCCACAGTTTCCATTCCACACCGTCAAATCTGTCTTTTACTGCCATGAATAATGCATAATCTGACAGCCACCAGCTGTTCTCTTTTACGAACTGCTGATGCGCTGCATTCTCATGTACATTACTTCTTTCGTAAGCTTTTCGAAGAAGGGGATAACGTCCTTCGTAAATCTTTTTATAATCAATACTCCCTTTTACTTTTCCCCAGTCTACAGCTTCACATTCTGCTTTTGTCAGAACGCCTTCTTCCACCAGTGCCTCCAGACTGATGAAATATGGATTGCCCGCAAATGTTGAAAACGACTGATACGGAGAATCTCCGTAGCTTGTAGGACCAAGCGGCAGAATCTGCCAGTAACTCTGTCCTGCTTTTTTTAGCCAATCCACAAATTCATATGCACTCTTTGAAAAACAGCCGATTCCGTATTCCGATGGAAGGCTGCTGATCGGCATGAGTATGCCTGCTGCTCTCTCGCTCATCTTTCTTTCCCTCTTCTTTTCTTATTGTTTTGATTTTCTTTCATTATAAACCGATCTGTTATACCGTTATCATAACTCCGTAATGATCCGATACGACCGGTGCATTCTTTCCGTTACAGATAACGTTCGAAGTGCGGACATCATCCTGACTGTTAAAATCTCCCATCAGCCAGATAGTTCCTTCCCGGTATTTTGGATCTTTCAATGTCTCCTGTATACATTTCCACTGATCAACAAATGGTTCTTCCTCATCATTCCACCATCCCATATGAACGGTAAAGAACCAGTCGTGGCTGCCCTCCGGCTGTATGCCGAGGATACGTCTCGTCTTCCAGTTCTCGTAATCATCTGTCTTACTGGTCAGGAACTGCTGCACCCGTGCGATTGGTTTCTTACTGAGTAACGCCATTCCTTCATCATATTTTCCATATCCTGTCTTAGCGCTGATCCAGGTCCAGTCATAATAGATACCGCGTTTCTTAAGTTCTTTCACTACATATCCTGCATGATTATCCTGTCTGACCGGAAGTTCAAATCCGCCACATCTGATATAGCCGTCCAGCATGCCATCCGGAAGTTCTGCCTCATTCTGACTTTGATTCACTTCCTGCAGTGCCACGATATCCGGCTGCTCTTTGCTAAGCATTTCTATAAACTTCTCTGTTTTTTCCACATAGCCCGGTTCCTCCAGGCTATGTGTATTTAATGTTAATAATTTCATTGCACTTACATGCTCCTAAAGAATGTCGTTGATATCTGATTTTAACACATCTGCCTTCGGTCCGTAGACAGCCTGGATTCCACCGTCTTTCTTGATCAGGCCTAATGCCCCTTCTTTCTTCCATTCCGCAATTTCAGCGACTTTATCCAGATCTTTTACCGTAACACGAAGTCTTGTCATACATGCATCGACCAGAACAATATTCTCACGTCCTCCGAGCAGCGTAATGATTCTTTCTGCCTGGCTGTCTTTTCCCGTACCTCCGGAAGTTCCTGATGAAGTACCTTCTGCCTCATCTGCATTGTCATCCATATAGTTGCCAAGTCTTCCAGGTGTTGCGAAATTAAATTTTCCGATCATAAAGTATGCTACAAAGTATCCGATCACAAAGAATACTATACAGCAAATGACGAAGTTAATGACATCTCCGGCAAGCCCTGCTTTGATACTCATCGGAATTCTTGTTATAAATTCCAGGTTACCGAACGAATGTACTCTTAAATGAATGATTCCGGACATTGCAAATGCACATCCCTGAAGGATTGCATACACGATATACAGCGGAAGCGCACAGAACATGAACATGAATTCCAACGGCTCCGTTACACCTGTCAGGAATACTGCAAGAACTGTAGAGAAGAACATGGATTTGTACTTTTTCTTCTTGTCCGCATCGACTCTTCTGTACATTGCAAGAGCTACACCAAGCAATAATCCGGTTGCCCCGATCATCTGTCCGACTTTGAAACGAGCCGGTGTTACAGTTGTTAACAGATGCTTATATGCACTCATATTTCCTGCATCTTTGTAATTGATCAGGTCTGTTACCCATGCAAGCCACAGCGGATCCTGTCCGAATACCTGTTTTCCTGCATTGATTCCTGTTGCGATCGTATAAGTTCCTCCGAATGAAGTATAGTTCATCGGAATGGTCAGCATATGATGCAGACCGAACGGAAGTAACAGTCGTTCCAGTGTACCATAGATAAATGGTGCCAGAATCGGTGATGTAGATGATGAATTGGCGATCCACACACCAAATGCATTAATTCCGGACTGTACCACCGGCCATACTACGGAAAGGATCAGTGAAATGATCACTGACCAGGCAATACATACCATCGGCACGAAACGTTTTCCGTTAAAGAATGCAAGCGCATCCGGAAGTTTTCTATAGTTATAGTATTTATTGTAAATAATACCACCGGCAAAACCTGATATAATTCCAACGAACACACCCATGTTCAGCGCAGGCACGCCAAGAACAGATGTAAAGTATCCGTTTACCAGAATTTCTTTACCAAATAATGTATGCGTTACTGCCGAAGCATCATTTAGCATCTCGGAAGTCACCCCGAAGATCGAACCGGTAATCTGATTGATCAATATAAATGTAATGACTGCGGCAAATGCTCCACCGGCTCTTTCTTTTGCCCATGATCCACCAATTGCTACTGCAAACAGGATATGCAGGTTATTGATCACTGCCCATCCGATATTCTCCATTGTGCTTCCGATCGTCATGACCAGAGACAGATCTCCACCTGCCATCTGTACCAGTTTTCCAAGGCTGATCATAAGTCCTGCTGCCGGCATAACTGCAATTACCGTCATCAGTACTTTTCCAAGCTTCTGCAGAAAATCAAAATTAAAATTGAATTTCTTCTTTTTCTCTTCCGCTTTCACGTTCTTTTCTGCCAGAACCAGCACTTTGGACTCCCCTGCTTTTACATCTCCTTCTGTATACTGAAGTTCTTTTCCCTCTGTATCAGAACAGATGAGTACCGGTGTGATCGGATTAATCTCTTTTTCTTTCAGATACTCAAGATCCACCTCCGCAACCAGGTCTCCGGCTTTTACTTTATCTCCGGCTTTTCCATAGACTTTAAAGCATTCTCCGTTTAATGATACGGTCTCCAGTCCGACATGAACCAATACTTCCTGCCCGTCCTCTGATGTAAATCCATATGCATGACTGGTTTCTGCCACTGTTGATATCTCTCCGTCTACCGGGCTTACAATCTTACCGTCTGCCGGAATAATTGCGACACCGTCACCTAAGACTTTCTCAGAAAATACCGAATCCGGGACTTCACTTAACGGCACTGCCTTTCCGGTTAACGGTGCAAGAATTACTTGTGGTATATTTTTACCCTTATTCTCGTTCCCAACGAAACCTCCTCATGTTTTCTTGTTACATTTATTTATGCAATCGTTTGCGTTAATTATAGTCAGATTTTGCATGATTTTCAATGTATTTTCGTTTATAAAATGTAATTCTACCTTTTTCACAATTTAATCTTTCCTTTTTTATGCAATTCCTCTATATGCTAATGCATACGTTTGCATTGTATTTCCGCAATTCAATTGCAATATTGATTTGTTTGCTGTAAAATATAAGAAAAATCCAAAAGCTACGAAAATATAACTCTAACGGAGGTTACTTACATGGCAGTAACAATTAAAGATGTGGCTGCGCTGGCAGGTGTATCCCCTTCCACCGTATCCAGAACCTGCAAAAATAATCCGTCTATCAGCGAAGAGACAAAAGAACGTGTCAGAAAAGCTATGATAGAACTTGGATATGAACCGAATTTTCAAGCAAGCAATCTCGCTTCACAGAATTCACGTACGATCGGCATCATTCTCCCTGCTTCTGCCAAAGAAGTCTACGAGAACTCCTTCTATCTGGAGGCAGTCCAGGGAATCAGCCATTACTGTAACGGCAGGCAGTATATGACGACAATTGTAACCGGCCAGGATGAAGCTGAGATTCTTGACGCTGTCCGGTCTATGTCCCGAAGCGGCAAAGTAGACGGTTTCATCGTACTGTATTCCAAAAAAGAAGACCCTGTTATCGATTACCTCTTTAACGAAGGTCTTTTATATATTCTTATCGGAAAAGCAACACAGTACACCAATCAGACGATCTATATTGACAATGACAATCTGCTTGCCGGCCGTGAAGCAACGGAATACCTGTACCAGCTCGGGCACCGCCGGATCGCCTACCTTGGTTCCGACAGTTCCCTGATGTTCTCTGCCGACCGCAAGGCCGGTTACCAGCTTGCACTCGCAAGCCATCAGCTTCCTGTCCGTCCGGAATACTGTGCGGAAGTAAAGAATGCATCAGAGAATAATGAAGAAGCCATACGCAGACTTCTGCTCCAGGAAGACCGCCCGACAGCAATACTGGTCAGTGATGATATCCTCGCCGTCTCTTTAGAACGAGTCTGCCTGGAAACTCATCTGTCCATCCCGGAAGATCTGTCCATCATATCTTTCAACAACTCTCTGTTTGCAAGACTGACCTCCCCGCAATTAACCTCAATTGACATCGGAGCCGGTCAGCTTGGAAGTGAAGCTGCCTCCCAGATCATCAACCACATAGAAAATCCAAATCTCCCCGCAACCAAGATCATCGTTCCCCACCATCTGATCGAACGGGACAGTTGTTGCAAAGTATAGTTTGAAATAAAAAAGGAAACATATCATGTGATATCTGTCTTACCGCACAGCGGGAGAAAGCATTTACATGACATATTTCCTTTTTTCCATTCTGTATTATAAAATCTTTGATAAAAATTCCTGCAACCGCGGATCCTTTGGATGGTCGAAGAATTCATCTGGTTTTGCCTGCTCTTTGATCTGTCCGGAATCTATAAAGATAACCCTGGAACCAACCTCCTTGGCAAATCCCATCTCGTGTGTTACCACAACCATCGTCATACCTTCTCTTG
>OLSC01002808.1_pt1 | contig 10940 bp, 8 predicted proteins | sample 1672881 | NCBI WGS metagenome assembly OLSC01 (sample SAMEA3136733, study PRJEB25190) | human gut metagenome | biome: human gut; feature: human-associated habitat; material: faeces | place: Austria | collected 2013
CCTGCATCTTGCGGGCCTTGATCTTGATGCCGCCGGGCAGGGTGGAGCCATCCAGAGCGGCGGGCACGCAGTCGCCCAGCTTCATATTGGCGGCACCGGTGCTGATGCGGATATCGTGGCCGTAGTCACCGCAGTCCACCACACACTTGGTCAGGTGGGTGCCTTCCTGCTTTTCCATCTCCACGATCTTGCCAACGACCACCTTGCTGATGCCTGCATCCAGCGGGATCAGCTCTTCCACCTCAAAGCCGCAGGAGAACAGCTTCTCCTCCAGCTCCTGAGCGGTAACGTCGATATCAACGAATTCTTTTAACCAACTGAAAGGTACTTTCATTGTCTGTTCTCTCCCCTCTTATTCATGGAACTGCTTGAGGAACTGCAGGTTGTTCTCGAACATCAGGCCGATGTTGTTGATGCCATACTTCAGCATGGCGATGCGCTCGATGCCAATGCCGAAGGCGAAGCCGGAATATTCATCCGGGTCAATGTTGCAGTTCTCCAGCACCTTGCGGTTGACAACACCGCCGCCCAGAACTTCGATCCAGCCGGTGTGCTTGCACAGGGGGCAGCCCTTGCCGCCGCACTCAAAGCAGCTGACATCGACCTCCACACTGGGCTCGGTGAAGGGGAAGTAAGAGGGACGCAGGCGGGTGCGGGTGTCCTTGCCGAACAGCTTCTGCACAAAGGTGTTCAGCGCGCCCTGCAGGTCGCCCAGGGTGATACCCTTATCCACGACCAGGCCTTCCATCTGGTGGAACATGGGGCTGTGGGTGGCATCGGAATCGGAACGGAACACACGGCCGGGGATCAGCACCTTGATGGGCGGCTTCTGGCTGTCCATGGTGCGGATCTGGCCGCCGGAGGTCTGGGTGCGGAGCAGGAACTCGTCGGACAGGTAGAAGGTATCCTGCATGTCGCGGGCGGGGTGATCCTTGGGCACGTTCAGGCGGGTGAAGTTGTGGTCGTCGTCCTCGATCTCAGGTGCGTCGGCCACGGCAAAGCCCATGCCGGAGAACACATCGATGATCTGGTTGGTGACCAGCGTCAGGGGGTGCAGACCACCCACCGTGCGGGTCTTGGCGGGCAGGGTGATGTCCACGGTCTCAGCGGCGTTGCGGGCGGCCAGCTCGGCCTCCTTCACCTTGGCGGCGGCGGCATCGTAGTCTGCCTGCACCTTCTGCTTGAGCTCATTGATGATCTTGCCCATGGCGGGGCGCTCTTCGGGCGCGACAGAGCGCAGATTCTTCATCAGCGCGGGGATCTTGCCGTTTTTGCTCAGATATTCCTGCCAGAACGAGGCCAGCGTCTCCTTGGAAGAGACCTGACCGAGGCTCTCTGCGGCCTGTTTGGCCAGCTCGTCGATCATTGCTTGCATGGAAATTCTCTCCTTCTCAGTTCGTGTTTTCAAAGCGGGGCAGCAAAAAAGGCCCCGTCCCCTGCCGGGCCATTTCTGGCCGGACAAAAGGGACGAAGCCTTTGCAAATCCAATGCTCCGCGGTACCACCCGGTTTCCGCCCTGCACAAAGAAGGGCGGCTCTCAAACGCCGTAACGGGGCGCGCCGTCCTGCCCTAATAGAAGCCGTTCGGGCAGGCCGCTCAGGAGCGAACTTCGGCACACACCCACGCGGAAGCCCTTTCAGCCGGTGAAGCTTCTCTCTTTGCTGTGGAACTGCATGCGTACTCTCTCCGTCGCTGCGTTTTCAAGATATTCAGGTTTCATAACCGGATATCATCTTACCACACTTTGGGCCTGTTTGCAAGCCGGGGCGGCACTTTTTCCCTGAATTTTACGGTTTTACTTGTGTTTTGGCCGAAAGTATGGTATTGTAAGCGTAACGTTTTACTGAAAGGAGGGTACCCCCAGATGGGTTGGAATGGCTGCATCTTTTTCAAAAAAGGTCAGATTTAATATGTTCCGGCTCGAAGTGTACCCTTTTATTGAAAACAAAACCTTTCAGCAAGACGTGGAGCATGATTTTCAGCGCCGCGCAGCTTTGCTGTGGGGCGCTTTTGTTTTGCCTGAACCCCTCAGACTCGCTTCGCTCGTCAGCTCCCCTAGTAGGGGAGCCTCTGGCGAAACCGGAAATTCTGCACGGATTGCCAAGGCCTCCACTATTAGGGGAGGTGGCAATGCGTCAGCATTGACGGAGGGGTTCGGTCACAGCAAACTTCCGTTTGCAAGGGTACACTTTCTATTTTGAATTATTCACTATAAATAGAAAGGGTGTTTTCCATGAACCATAAACGTAAACTCAACCTGAAAAAGCAGCTTGCCTGCATTTACACTGCCGATCTCTTCTCCGGCCTGCGCATCACGGATGCGGTATGGGTGGCCCTGCTGGCGGCCCGGGGCTTCTCCCTGTGGGAGATCGGCTTGGCTGAAAGCGTGTTCCATGTTGTCAGCCTGCTGTGTGAGGTGCCCAGCGGCATGGCGGCAGACCTGCTGGGCCGAAAAAAGACCCTCGTGTCCGGCGGCGTGTGCATGGTCCTGCAAAGCCTGCTGATGGCCTTTGCGTCAGACCTGTTCACCATCTGCTTTGCCATGGGGCTGAACGCGCTGGCCATGACCATGTTCTCCGGCACCTCCACGGCGCTGCTCTACGACAGCCTGAAGACCGAGGGCCGCGAGGATGAGTACATCCAAGTCTCCGCCAACAGTTCCCAGATCTCCATGCTGGCCAACGCCATAGGCTCCATGGCCAGCATTCTGAACCGTTTTCTCGGCTACGCAGGCTTTTATCTGCTGAACGCCGCTTTTGAGGGTGCCTCCGCCCTTGCCAATATGCTGCTTGCGGAGCCCATCGTCACTGAATCACAGGCCAGCCGGGAAAAGCACCCGCTGCACGCTCTGCCCGAACAGTTCCGCCAGCTGGTGCGGGACAGCCTGCATGTCCTGCACGCCTGCCCAATGGCGGTGAAGCTTATCGCATCCAGCGCCCTCATCAGCGTGCCCAGTTACCTGACCAAGATGTTTTTGCAGCAGCGGCTCGTTGAGCTGGGCTGGCCCACGGAGCTGCTCTTCCTTCCCCTGCTGCTGGGCGGTCTGGCCTGCGTGGCGGGCACCGAGATCGGCCGCCGGGTGAGATGCCGCTCCATGCGGCGGCTCTACACGGCCTGTGCCCTGCTCTGCGGTATGGGCACTCTGCTGGTGGGTACTGCGCCCGCCTGGGGCGGCATCCTGGGCATGATGCTGGTGCAGGGTGTGCTGGAGGTCTATCTGCTCCACGAGAGCCAGAAGCTGAACGATGCCATCCCCAGTGACCAGCGGGCCACCCTCATCAGCGTGGACGGCATGGCCTACAGCCTGCTGATGATCCCCGCAAGTCCTCTGGTGGGTGCCGTCGGCGATGCCTTCGGGCAGGCCGGTGCGGGCCTTGCCCTGCTGGGCGGGGTCATCGTGCTGAGCGGCGTGGCGCTCTTGGGGAAAAAGCCGCAGGAATCCTGATACAGCAAAAAGCGGATGCGTTCCGGTGGGAGCGCATCCGCTTTGTTATTTTGCTCAGAACCGCCGCCAGGTGTCCGGCATAAAGAACACCAGCATGGGGAAGATCTCCAGACGGCCCGCCAGCATGTCAAAGATCATAACCAGCTTGGCGGGGTTGGAGTAGCTGCCAAAGTTCATCATGGGGCCCACCTGGGCAAGGCCCGGGCCGATGTTGTTCAACGTGGCGGCAATGGCGGTAAAGTTGGTCACCATGTCAAAGCCATCCAGACTGATGAGAAAGAAGGATGCCGCAAAGATGAAGATGTAGGCCGCCACATAGACATTGGTGGCGCGAATGGTCTCATGGTTGACCACCTTGCCGTCCATCCGGACGGGGGCCACCACCTGCGGGTGAAGGGCCTGCTTGAGCTCCTTGCCCACAGTCTTGCCCATCAGCAGGAGGCGGCTGACCTTCATGCCGCCGCCGGTGCTGCCTGCGCAGGCACCCACAAACATCAGCATGACAAGGATCTCCTTGGAGAGGGTGGGCCACAGGTCAAAATCACAGCTGGAAAATCCTGTGGTGGTAATGATGGAACCCACCTGGAAGGCGGCGTGGCGCAGGGCCTCGCCCAAGCCGTTGTACATGCTGTAAATGTTGGCCGTGATGATGACCACAGCCACACCGATGATCACAAAGTAGGCGCGCACCTCCTCGCTAGCGGCAGCGCGGCGGAAGCGGCGCATCAGCAGCAGGAAATAGGCGTTGAAGTTCACGCCAAACAGGATCATAAAGATGGTCACGACCCACTGGACATAGGGCGACATGCTGGCAAAGCTGTCATTGCGGAAGCCGAAGCCGCCGGTGCCCGCTGTACCAAAGGAGGTCAGCAGAGACTCAAACACCGGCATCCCGCCGAACAACAGGAACACAAACTCGATGACAGTCAGGCCAAAATAAATGCCATAGAGGATCTTTGCCGTGGACTGCACCTTGGGCACCAGCTTATCCACCTGGGGGCCGGGGCTTTCGGCTTTCATCAGGTTGACATGGGAGCCGCCGGTCAGGGGCAGCAGGGAGAGCAGGAACACCAGAACGCCCATGCCGCCGATCCAGTGGGTGAAGCTGCGCCAGAACAGGATGCCCCTGGGCAGGTCCTCCACGGCGGGCAGGATGCTGGCACCGGTGGTGGTGAAGCCGGAAACGGTCTCAAACATGGCATCCACCGGATTGGGGATGCTGCCCGTGAGCACAAAGGGCACCGCGCCCACCACACTGATGAGCAGCCAACAGAGCGCCGTGGTGGCAAAGCCCTCCCGCATATAGAAGATCTGGCTCTTGGGCTTGATGCGGTGGAGCAGAGCGCCCGCCACAGCAGAAAGCGCTGCCGTGAGCAGGAACACGCCCAGCACCATCCATTCACCGTAGATCAGGCTGGCCATGGCAGGCAGCAGGAGCAGCGCAGCTTCGCAATAGAGGATGTAGCTCAGCAGCCGCAGAACGATCGCATAATTCATGCCGCGCCTCCGTTAATCTTCCACGATGTCCCGCAGGTCATGCAGGCCGTGCTCCAGCGTGACCACGATGACGTTGTCGCCCACCTGGATCTCATCGCCGCCGCGCGGGATCTTGATCTCGTTGCCGCGGGTGATGCAGCAGAGCAGCAGGTTCTTTTTCAGGTGGAGCTGGCTCAGGGGCACACCGGTGGCGCGGCTCTTCTCATGGACCGTGAATTCCAGCGCCTCCACGCGGTCATCCAGAATGCGGTACAGGGTCTTGATGTTGCTGCCTGCCTCGTTCTGCAAAGCGCGCACATACTGCACGATGTAATCGCAGGTCATGTACTTGGGGTAGACGATGCTGCCCAGATCAAGCCCGGCCAGGATATCGTCAAATTCCAGGCGGTTGATCTTGGTGACCAGCTTGCCGTTGGAATGCTTCTTGGCAAAGAGGGTCAGCAGGACATTTTCCTCGTCAATGTTGGTCAGGGCCACAAAGGCCTCGGTGGAGGTCAGGCCCTCGGAGAGCAGGAACTCGCGGTTGGAGCCGTCCTCGCACAGGATCTGTGCTTCGGGCAGGGCCTGGGCCAGCACATCGCAGCGGGCAGGGTCCCGCTCCACGATGCGCACCCGGACATGGTTTTCCAGCAGCTCCTGGCTCAGGTAGAAGGCAATGGCACCGCCGCCCACGATGAGGGCATTGCGCACCGGGCGCACGGCCAGATGGATGCGCTGGAAGAACTCGTGGGCCTTTTCCTGCGTTGCAAGGAAGGTGACCTGATCGCCGGTCTGGAGCACAAAGTTACCGTTGGGGATGATGACCCCGCCGTCGCGCTCCACGGCGCAGACCAGGATATCGCTCTTGAGCCGGGTGGGGATTTCCCGGATGGCCACGCCGTCCAGTGCCTGTGCCTCGGTCAGGGTGAACTTGATCAGCCGCACCCGGCCTTCCGCAAAGGTATCGATCTTGCTGGCACCGGGGAAGCGCAGCAGGTGGGAGATCTCCCGCGCCGCCGCCATCTCCGGGTTGATGATGGCCGAAATGCCGATCTGCTTTTTGATGAAGTCCAGCTCATGGCTGTAGGAGGGGTTGCGCACACGGGCAATGGCGTGGCAGTGGCCCGCCTTTTTGGCAAACATGCAGCAGAGCAGGTTCAGCTCGTCGGAGCCGGTGACTGCAATGAACACGTCCGCCTCCTCGATCCCTGCCTCGGACAGCGTTATGATGGAGGAGCCGTTGCCGGTAATGCCCATCACGTCATAGGATTCGCTGATATGCTCCACACGGGCCTTGTTGGTATCGATGACCGTGACATTGTGGCCTTCCTCGCTGAGCTGTCGTGCCAGCGCTGTGCCGACCTTGCCGCAGCCCACCAGAATGATCTTCATAGAAAATGTCCTTTCCGTCCCTCCCGCCTTGCGGGAAGGATGCTTTCTCAGTAGCGCTCCACGCCGTCCTTGGTGACAAGAGCGTAGACCAGCGGGGCCTCCTCGGGCTTTTCCGCACCATAGACCAGACCGCTGCGGTACTCCGCAGCAGCGGCTTCAAACTTATCTGCCGCACCGTAGAAGGTGGCCAGGCTTTCGCCCTTGTGCACATAGTCGCCGCGCTTTTTGTGCAGGGTGATGCCGGCCGCAAAGTCCAGCGGGTCTCCCTTCTTCTGGCGGCCAGCGCCCAGCAGCACACTGGCAGAGCCGATCTTCTCGGCATCGTTGGCCACGATGTAGCCATCCTGCTCGGCCAGCAGCTCAAAGCTGGCTGCGGGCTGCTCAAACAGGCTGTAATCGTCCAGCACACGGGTGTCGCCGCCCTGGGCCGCAAACATCTCCTTGCACTTGGCAAAGGCAGAGCCGTCCGCGATCACAGCCTGTGCCATGGCACGGCACTCCGCCGGGGTACCCTTGCCTGCCAGCACCAGCATATTGGCGGCCAGCTGCAGGCAGACCTCGGTCAGGTCGGCAGGGCCCTTGCCCTTGAGCACGTCCATGCTCTCCATGACCTCAAGGCTGTTGCCGATGTTGCGGCCCAGCGGGGTGTCCATATCGGTGATCATGGCGGCCACCCGGCGGCCATGGTGGGTGCCGATGGCGACCATCAGCTCAGCCAGCTCAATGCTCTGGTCCACGGTCTTCATAAAGGCACCGGTACCGGTGGTCACATCCAGCAGGATGGCATCGGAGCCGGAGGCCAGCTTCTTGGACATGATGGAAGAGGCGATCAGCGGGATGCAGCTGACCGTGGCGGTCACATCCCGCAGGGCGTACATCTTCTTATCCGCCACGGCAATGCCCTCGCTCTGGCCAATGACCGACAGCCCGATCTTGTTCACCTGGGCAAAGAACTCCTCCTGCGAAAGGGCAGTTCTGGTGCCGGGCACGCTCTCCATTTTATCAATGGTGCCGCCGGTATGGCCCAGACCGCGGCCGCTCATCTTGGCGATCTTCACACCGCAGGCCGCCACCACCGGGGCGATCACAAGGGTGGTCTTATCGCCCACGCCGCCGGTGGAGTGCTTATCCACCTTGATGCCGGGGATGGGGGAAAGATCGACCATCACGCCGCTGTGGGCCATCACGTCCGTCAGCTCGGCAGTTTCTTCGTTGGTCATGCCGCGCAGGTAGACCGCCATCATCCAGGCAGCCATCTGGTAATCGGCCACTTCCCCACTGACAAAGCCGTTGACAATGGCCTCCAGCTCTTCCCGGGTGTGGGTACCGCCATCGCGCTTTTTCGCGATCAGATCATAAATACGCATCGCAATTCTCCTGTCTGACAGTATGACTTTCAATAAATTCCATTATAACAGACTTTTTGACAAAGGCAATCCACATTCCGTCTCCTTTGTCGGGTTTTGAACACCAAGGGCGCAGCTGCCCGGAAAAGCAGCTGCGCCCTTGGAACAAACCTCGCTCAGCGGGAACCCTTGTCGTAAGGGATGCCCTCAGCCTTGGGGGCCATGCTGTTTTTGGAGGTAAAGGCCAGAATGATCATGGATGCGATGAACGGCATCATGTTATAGATGTTGCTGGACCAGTGGAGCTGCGCCAGGAAGGTGGAGTCCGCAATGTTTGCCAGGCTCTTGAACACGGCAAAGAACATGGCGGCGGCACAGATGTTGAAGGGCTTCCACTGGCCAAAGATCATAACAGCCAGTGCAAGGAAGCCCGCGCCAGCCACGCCGACCTCAAAGTTCCAGGTCTGCACCGGGGGCACGATATATGCCAGACCGCCGATAGCGCCCAGCGCACCGGAAAGCAGCACACCCGCGTAGCGCATCTTGTAGACGTTGATGCCCACAGAATCGGCTGCCTGAGGATGTTCGCCGCAGGCGCGCAGGCGCAGACCGAAGCGGGTCTTGTACAGCACCACATAGCTGATGACGAGCAGCACGATGCCCAACGGCACAAAGATGCTCAGCTCCAGGCCGCCGATGCTGAACAGGAACGGCTTGTTGGAATAGTTCAGCTTGGCGCTGCCGCTGTCGCTGAAATACTTGGCAATGACCACGGCAATGGCGGTGGCCAGCAGGTTCAGGGCCGTGCCGCCGATGGTCTGGTCCGCTTTCAGGTTGATGGAAGCAAAGGCCAGAAGCAGGCTGTACACGATACCGGCCAACGCAGCCACCAGGACCGAGATCAGCACCACCAGGAACGGCGACATGTCGGCCGGAAGCATGGTCAGGGTCAGAACACCCGCCACACCGCCGATGACCATGATGCCTTCCAGCGCGATGTTGATGATGCCGGAGTGCTCACTGAACATACCGCCCAGTGCCACCAGCATCAGGACGATGCCATACAGCAGGGTATATTTGATCAAAAGCAGCATCTTACTTGCCCTCCTTCTTCGCGTTGGCCTTTTCCGCCGGGGCAGGCTCTGCGTTCACATTGGTCTTGTCCGCATTCTTGAACAGCAGCTTCTGGATCTTGCCGCGGAACAGCATGGAGAATGCACACAGGTAGATGATGATGCCGCTGATCAGGTCGGCGATCTCCGTGGGGTAATACTTGGTGGAAAGGAAGGTGCCGCCCACCGAGATGTGGGAGATGAACAGGGCCGAGAAGATGGTGCCAATGGGGTTAGAGCTTGCCAGCAGGGCAACGGAGATGCCGTTGAAGCCCATGGCGGGCAGGCTGGTGGAGTTCAGCGGATTCCACTGGCCCACGTTGGACAGGTAGAACAGGCCCGCGCCAAAGCCTGCCAGCGCACCGGCAATGGCCATGGAGAGGATGATGTTCTTCTTTTCGTTGATACCGGCGTAGCGGGCAGCACTCTTATTCAGGCCGACCGCCTTCAGCTCATAGCCAAAGGTGGTCTTGTTCAGCACCACCCAGATCAGGATGGCCACCACAGCGGCCAGGAAGATGGCAATGGTGGTGCTGTTGGTCTGGAACAGCTTGTTCAGGCCGAAGTCCGGGATGACAGACTGGGCGAGATCCGCGTTCTTGCCCAGGTTCAGGGTGCGGGTGTTGCGCACATCATACATGGGGCCGGTGCCGTTCTGGTAGACCAGCTCATTGACAAGGTACAGGCCGATCCAGTTGAACATGATGGAGGTAATGACCTCGTTGATGTTGAAGTAGGCCTTGAAGAAACCGGGGATGGCCCCCCACAGACCGCCCAGAATGGCCGCAGCCAGCAGGCAGACGAACCAGGGCAGCTTGAGCATGATGGCGCAGTAGAGGGCACCGTAAGCGCCCAGCGTGTACTGACCGGCTGCACCGATGTTGAACAGGCCGGTCTTGAAGGCGAAGCCCACGGAAAGGCCGGTCATGATCAGGGGCGCGGCGTTGGCCAGCTCCTTGCCGACACCATAGGGGGCATCATGGAAGCCGCCCTTGAGGATGCGGACAAAACCGTCTGCCCATGCGTGGGCCGGGTTGATGGCCAGCAGCACGAGGAAGCCCACAGCCAGACCGATCAGGATACACAGCAGAGCAGCCATCACGCTGGTGACAGAACCCTGCAGCCCGTTGTGGGAAAGTTTTTTGTTTTTCATTTCTGCTTACTCCTTTCCCTGCTTGCGGGCACCGGCCATGTACAGGCCCAGCTCCTGGACTGTGGTGGTCTTGGGGTCAAACTCACCCACGATCTCACCCTCGTACATCACAAGGATCCGGTCAGAGAGGTTCATCACCTCGTCCAGCTCCAGACTGACCAGCAGCACGGCCTTGCCCCTGTCGCGCTCATCCACGATCTGCTTGTGGATATACTCAATGGCACCGACATCCAGGCCGCGGGTGGGCTGCACTGCCACCAGCAGCTTGGGGTCTTTGTCGATCTCACGGGCAATGATCGCCTTCTGCTGGTTGCCGCCGGACATGCTGCGCACGATGGTGGCGCTGCCCTGGCCGCTGCGCACGTCATACTGGGCGATCAGCTTATCGGAATACTCCCGCACCTTTTCACTGCGGATAAAGCCGTTGTGCTGGAACTCGGGCTGCCAGTAGCGCTGGAGCACCATATTGTTCTCCAGACTGTAATCCAGCACCAGACCATGCTTGTGGCGGTCCTCAGGGATATGGCTCATGCCGTCCTTGGAGCGCTGGCGGATGCTCTCGTTGGTGATCTCCTTGCCGTCCAGCAGCACCTTGCCGCTGTTGAACTTTTCCAGACCAGTCAGGCCGTAGACAAACTCGGTCTGGCCGTTGCCCTCGATGCCCGCCAGACAGACGATCTCACCGCCACGCACCTGGAAAGAGACGTTCTTGACGGCATCCTTCTTGTGCTGGGCATTGTGCATGGTAACGTTCTGCACATCCAGCACCACCTCACCGGGGGCAGCGGGCTTTTTGTCCACCTGCAGCTGAACATCGCGGCCGACCATCATGCGGGAAAGCTCTTCCTTGGTGGTGTCCTTGATGTCCACAGTGCCCATATACTTGCCCTTGCGCAGAACCGTGCAGCGATCTGCCACTGCCATGATCTCGTTGAGCTTGTGGGTGATGAAGAGGATGGATTTGCCTTCCTTCTTGAACCCGCGCATGATCTCCATCAGCTCGTCGATCTCCTGCG
>OLSC01002832.1_pt1 | contig 10811 bp, 10 predicted proteins | sample 1672881 | NCBI WGS metagenome assembly OLSC01 (sample SAMEA3136733, study PRJEB25190) | human gut metagenome | biome: human gut; feature: human-associated habitat; material: faeces | place: Austria | collected 2013
CTTAATCCACATATCAAACCATAATCGGATAATTTTTTCTCTCTCGTTCATAAAGCACCTCCACAACTTCCGATTTGTATTTTACTTAACATTATAATTTATTGTATCATATTTCCTTCCCCACTACCACAATTCTCCAATTATCTCCTTTTCCATTATCGCAGGTAGACAGCATCAACATCTGCTCTCCATACTGAGGCTTTTCCTCTATATTCCACAGGCTATGCTCCAACACTTTCTCCACAAATTCATCATAATCCTTCTCATCCTTTGCCATTACAAACTTCCAATATTCAAACTCCCTTATGTTCACACTCATGACAGCAAACACTTCATATTTTCTTCTTTTGTCCGTTATAAAATATATCTTTCGGTGTTTATCAAAAAGCTCCTTATCCTTGTACTTCTCCAATTCTCCAAACATTTTCCCTCCATTTATGTTATGACCGTAAATTATCAGGTTATCAGATTTCTCTAAGTCACAATACGCACTTAAGTATGGTGTTCCATAAAAGCTATAATTCTTATTAAAGTCATGATTTAAGTAAAAATCCGGATTGTCTCTTATCTGCATTATAGGATAACTTATGCTAGTTCCTGACACTTCCAAGTATCCAATGTAGTCCTCATTTTCTCCCTTAAGTTTTTCCACATTTATTGTCTTGTCTTCTTTGTCTGTCACACTTTCCTGTATTTCCTTAAATCCATTCTCGCTTTTCTTTTCTGCTTCTTTTTCCTTTAAAAAAGGGACGGCTGCAATCACAGCCATCCCCACTAAAAGAAGTAACAGAGATATTTTAGTTATCTTCTTCATTGTCCTTGCCTTTCTTAAAATTGTATTTTGACTTATCCTTTGCTCTCACGCATGCAAAGCATCCAAGTGCCATTAATAATGAGATAAGTGAAATCATCATTCCTGCAGTCTTTCCCTTAATTCCTGTCTGTGGTGTGTCAGGTACTTCAGGGATTCTTTCATCAACCACTGTAAGCTTCTGAAGCTTTCCTGTGTCCTTTATCCTGATTTTCTTATCCTTTGCAACCTTGTAATGTTTTGGTGCCTCGACTTCCTTAAAGGTATATGTTTCTCCTGCCTTTAGGATTCCTTCAATAAGTTCTGCATTTTTACCTGTTGTAAATTCATAAACCTTTCTTCCCTTGCTGTCATACACCTTGTACTTTGCACCACCAAGCTGCTTCTTTGTGTCTGATCCGGTCTTGTTAAACTGAACCTTTATTGTGTCATCAATCATGCTTACCTTCTGAACATTGCCGTCATCTGCCACGGTAAACTCAACACTTGCTGCAGTTGCATAACCGTCTCTTGGCTGCTTTTCTGTTAATACATAAGTCTTGCCTACTGCATACTTTCCTTCAATCACATGGCTTTCTTCTGTTGAAACCCATTCGTCCATTACAACACCTGTGTCCTTTTCAGTTACCTGCATCTTACAGCCTGAAAGTTCTCTTCCGTTTGTAATGTCCTTCTTGGAAAATTCAAGCTTTGTTGTGTCATCATACATTACCACCTGATTATCAATATTTTCCTTGAAGCTGTCTCCACTCTTAACATAAACCTTTGTCCTACAATTATTGCTACCGCTTTCAACAAGCTTGAATGTAATGGCATCTGCAGTTACAAATCCATCTGCAGGTCTTGTTTCAGTTAATGTGTATTCTTTGTCCTTAAGAAGTCCATTGATTTTTAATGCATAATCGTTGTCTTTTTCGACATGAACGTTGGAATATCCCATTTTCTTAAGATTTTCATTTAACTTAACTGATGAAATGTCACCTGAAACCCAGCTTATGATTTCATTGCCCTTGTCATCATTTATCCTTAAATGACAGTCCTTGATTTCCACTGATGATGCAATCATTCTCTTGCTGATCACTGTTTCAGTCTGGTCTTCCTTAACCATTACCCTTGCTGAAACCATGGCTGTGTCCTGATTCTTGTATTCAAGGTGAACATCATGCATTTCCCTGTCAATGTAATAGCTGTCACTTACACTCTCCTCAATAAAATAATAATTGCCTGAATTTAATGCCTCATTAATGAGTTTTCCCTGCTCATTAACCTTGCCGTAACCTTCATCCATTACCGGCACATTAAATGGTACATTTGCCACACCTTTTTCATCTGTTGTAACTGTTGCAATCTTTTCGCCTGCATTTACAATTATGTTTCCCTTTCGGTCATAAATGTTGTCCATTGAATAAAATCCAAACACTGCATCAGCAACAGGTTCTCCTGTTCTTGAATCCTGCTTTTCAAGGGTGATGTCTGTCTTTACAAGTTCATTGTAAACATCTACCTTTCCATCCTTGGAATTTTCAGAAACAGCAAGTACATATTCATCATCCTTGTTATTCCACTTAAAGCTTAAGTCCCATGATGCCTGTTTTGGAAGAACATAACCGTACCTTGTCTTTACTTCCTTTAATGTGTATTCACCAAGTGGTACGTTTAATGTCATTGTGCCATCTTCGTTTAGGGTGTAATTACAAATACCATTACAGTCATTTGTAAACTCAACCTTTTCACCTGTTATAATTGTTGCCACAACTGAATCCTTATTAAAAAGCACTGTTCCCTGATTGTCCTGTGACATGATATCTTCTTTTGCAGTAAGTTCAAACACAACACCGTTAAGCTTTACATCATCATAATCAAATGGATTAACCTTGACCTCTATTGTTTTATCATTGCTACCTGATGCACCTGTTTCATTTTCTGAAACCATGTCTGCCTTGCTTTCTGGCTTATCAGTTGTTTCATTTGCTTCTGCACTGCTTTCATCATTTCTTCCACATAATTCAGGACCTGTTTTGTCCAATGTGAACTTTCCATAAGTCACGTCATTGTAATACTCGCACTCTGCATAAAGGTATTCATTTCCAAGTTCATCCTTCATTGTCTTATATGAATCGCTATTTATTTCTACAGTAACAGGACTTTTGTTTACTTTGTAGCCTTCAGGACCTTCTATTTCATATACCTTATATGTTCCAGCCTTAAGCTTCTCATAAGTAATGATTTCTCCGGTTTCATCTGTTACAAATCTGTCAACAACCACCATTTTGTTGCCGTTGCTGTACTTCTGTGTTACAAGTGTTTCATTGCCTTCCTTGTCAACCTTGTAAATCTGATATGTTGTGCCCTTCTTTAAAACTGTCTGATGTGTCTTTGAATCCTTCTTTACAATCTTTAGATATGCTGTAAATTCAGGATTATTTAATAAGTACTGATAAGTCTTCCCGTTTTCAGTTACATTCACATAAAAGTCTGGACACTTTTCGGTATTGTCTGCTCCAACAGTCTGATGAACCACATATGTACCATATGGTAACTGTTTTGACTTGGCATAACCGTTTAAGTCTGTTGTTAAAATGTCTCTTTCAGTGGCTTTTGCCTTGGCATAAGAGCCTGCACTTGCAAGATAAATCTGAAACTGTGCACTCTTTTCAAATGGTACAATGCCTGCAGTTCCGTTACCCATGCCCTTAATTATTGCCACATAACCCTTGATTGGCTTTTCTGAAACCTGCTTTTCAACCGAATTGTATTCTGCAGTGAATTTGGCACCATCGGCAACAATGTCATATACCTTGTCATTCTTAAGATATCCCCTTGGTGGTGTGACTTCCTTTAGGTAATACGTCTTTCCACATCTCATGTAGTCTGTTTCAAACTGGTAGTTCTTGTCTGTTTTATATGACTTAATTAACTTTGTGCATGCTGCATCTGAATATACTCCATACACTGCTCCTTCAAGTGTTGCATCACCCTGAGCAGTCTTGCCTGTTTCTTCATCAATCTTTACGGCAGTTAATTTCACTTTCTTATACTTGTCCTTAAGAACAGGCTTGTATGCAAGCTTGTAATTGCTGTATGATTCTTCTGCTGTTTCAGGCCACTTGCCGTCACTGTTTCTTGTCCAAGAATCAGACTTAGTCAGTGTCACTGTCACTTTATTATTAGTTGCATCTGTTATCTTATTATTTCCCTTATCTACCACAAAAGAAGTTAATATATTGTCATTTCCTGAATTTACTTCCTTAATAACATACTTGTTACTGATATCATCCATCTGGTCATCAAGATCTGCTTCTTTTAATTTTTCGGCACCAGTTTTAGATAAATCAGATGCATAATTATATCCTTTATCATCTAATAGGTCTTTCATTTGCTTTTTGTCAGATGAACTCATCTTTGATAATTCATCATCAGAAACATAATAATATTTTTTTGAATTCAAGATATATGTAAATCTAAATACAATTTTTCCATTTGAATCTGTCATTACATCCTGACTAAACTTTGTTGCATCCTCATCAACATCCTCTTTCACTGAATCTCCCCAACCATTGTACTGATAGGAATATAATTCCTTTATGTTTTTAGCTGTAAACCTAAAAGCAACCTTTGGAAGCTCATTTCCATCTTCATCAACTTTTTCAAGTGTTATTCTTTGTCTGTAGTATCTTTTTCCATTTGTAGCTAAATACTTATATTCTTCATCAGTTGATTTGATTTGCAATAGCTTTTGAACTTCACTGTCATCTGTAGTTCCTGAATATTTCCATATATAAATATCACATTCTACTTTTTTACCTACTTCAAAAATATCTGAATATAATGAATCATCTTTATAATATCCTGTATTTTTTTTAACCTGATTAATTACACTTTTTAAATTGCTTTCACTCGTGTGTCCCTCTTCAACGCTCCAAATAAGACACTGTGCATAAACCCAGGCCTTATTACTGCCTTTTTTCACTTGATCATACCAATATCCAATCTTAGCCTCTAACTTATTCTTTGTGTTGGCATCATCGCTACTAATTGTTTTTGATTCAGATTTGTAAGTATATCCCGTATGACATGCCTTTCCCAAATCCATACAAAAAACCGGCTTTGAATCTACTTGAGTTTGAAGCCATGTTCCACTCTCACTCTTTGACCCTATGTTTACTGTTCCTAGTTTTCCCAGTGATTCCAAGCTGGCAACTCCACTTGCAGCTCTTACTGGAAACATTGGACAAACATTTGTTGTAATCATTATTGTAGCTAATAATCCTGCTACCATTTTTTTCATTTTATTAAACATCTTATACCTCTTTCCTTTCTTGAAAAAAACAAAAAAATGCCTTATCAAATCAATTATGATTTAATAAGGCGTTATCTTTCATATATTCATTTTTTACATTTTTCTTCTAGGAGCTTATCAATGTCCGCATCTGCAAACAATGCGACCCAATAATAATCTCCTTTTGATTTATAGCATGCTATCGCTCCCTTAACATGACTTCTTAATGTCAAATTGTTGTAATGAGCACTACTTCTTTTCCATTGTTTCATTGCTTCCTTGTATGAATACGCTCCATTAAGAATATTTTCACCGGAAGCATAATTTATACCATATTCGGAATCTCCTTCTTTAATCCAAATAAACTCGTCATCTATCTTGTATGTTTTTGAAAGAACTTTCATCGTTGTTTCATACCATCCATTATGGCTGTAATTCTTACTAATTTGCTTTGCTCTTTCCAAACAAACATTATATAAATTCTCTGACCATTTAATTTTGTCAGAACCTGCGGATTTTCGGTATTCATTTTGAAGTTCAAATGCTTTTTCAGATGCTATTCTGTCTGTGAAGGGCTTTTTGATTTTGCCCCATTTTGTTCTTGAATAAAGAGCTTTTTTGATTTTAATACTTTTCACTTTTGAAAACTGTCCATATACATTGTTTCCATCAATTTTTTTATATGCTCTTATCTTTATTTTAACTTTTTCACCTTGAAAGCAATTAGTTAATGTAAAGTAATTTTTCTTTGTTGTTTTTATTTTCTTCCAGTTTTTTGTTGCCGGATAGTAAACATAAACATTATAACCTTCAACTTTCTTTTGTTTTTTCCAGCTTATCTTGTAACCTGCTATGTACTTTAACTTGGTTGTTGCAAGACTTGCATCCTTAATAGTCTTGAAAGTTTTAGTAACTTCTCTTGTCTTTACATTAGTCACCTTGGATATTTCTGCAGCATTAACACTACTTGAACCCATCACATTGGCGATAATCAACATTACTATAATCACATATTTAATTTTCTTAATCATGGTACCAACCCTTCTGCGCAAAATTTAAGTCCATTTATAACAAACATTTATCAACATCAATGCAGTGGTAAATACATCAACTGTTGATAGGACTATCATAGCACAACAAATCTATAAAACAAAACTCTAGTATGGTCTTTTTTTAACCTTTTTTGAGTCTACTATGGTTCTTTTTTAATCACTTCTAAATTTTGTTCTCATTGCCAGTTCCGGCATGTCATGCTGAACCAATGCCTTATAATAACTGTCGATTGTCATTGGAGCATTATATAACGTCGCTAGCAAATACTTCTTAATGTTTCTTACATCAGAGCTATTATGGTTCAGGCAATCTAAAACATATTCAATATGACTCTTGTCTAATTTACAAAATCTTGACTTTATCATTTCTGTTGAAACTCTATTGCCACTGATTATCTGATACTCCTTATCACTTACTATTGCCTCAACCATAATGTCAACCAAATTATTAATTTCTTCTCTGGATGTTATATTGTTGTGTATCAGGCAATCGTAATCAATATTGTGTTTTATCAATTTTTCGTATGCCTCGTATTTTAGTTTTATCATATCTCTTCCCATCCCATCAACTGTAGTAGCTGTGATATGATTAGATGTGATATGACTCTCATTAGTATTATTTATATTAGTATTACTACTATTAGTCTTATTATTAAGTGGTGTAGCATCGGTAACCTCTTGAAGTGTAATATTTACACCTCTTGAAGTTTCCTCTCCTACACTTCTTGAAGTGTAAGACGTTACACCTCTGGAATTACCGCAATTATCATGAGAAGTTTCAATATCTTCTTTGTCTCCTGAATAATCTCTTTCAATTATAAAGCTTTTAACATACAACAGGCTTGGTAAACCTAATCCCCTTCGTTTCTTTTCAACTAAGCCAAATTCAACCAGTTCATTAAGATACTTTACTGCGGTCTTCTTGCTAAAATTGAAATCTTCCATTATTTCAGCAACCTGATATATTATGTACACTCTGTTCTCGTCATCAAACCATCTGTTTTTCATTGATAGATTCATTCTGTCCAGCAACACTCCATACAAAAGTTTTGCATTAACTGACAAATCTTCAAACATTGGATCTGTTATCATTGTTTTTGGTATCTTTATGAAATTGAATTGGTCGGCTTGCGTTCCATAATAATAATCAAATGCCATATCCTTCACTCTTCCATTTCTCCAGAAGCTGATAAATTATTTTTTCCATATCTTTCTTCGAATAGTCTTCTGGAAAGTACTTTTCTAATTTATTCTCTGGTAATATTACTTTTTTCTTTTTTCTTTGTTTCAAATCAACATTTTCAACCTTTTCATAAATCTCTTTCTTACTTTCTTCATTCATTTCTCTAATACGCTTAATTTGCTCATCATTAATGCTGTATCCCTGATTAATGTAATTTAATACTTCTATCTGTTTTTCTTCCGATAAATCAGCAATTTTTACAGCTGTTGTAATTGTTAACTCCTTCTTATCTACCATATCTAACAATTCAGATATTAAATTTGTTAACTTGACATATCTGGTGACTTGTCTCCCCCCTAGTCCATTATCTTCTCCAACAATTTCACGACTTCTTTCACCTTTTTTCCCCATGTGACTTATGGCATCCATCTTCATCTTAAAGGCAAATGCCTTTTCACTCGGTAATATTTCCTCTCTTTGAATATTACTATCAACCATAATTATTGTGGCATCATCATCCGTTAACTCCTTTATTATTACAGGCACTTTTTCAAGTCCTATTATTTCTGCAGCTCTCTTTCTTCTATGCCCTGATATTACCTCGTAAAAGTTATCCTTTTTTCTTACCAAAATGGGGGACAGTATTCCTCTTTCTCTTATGGAACTTACAAGTTCCCCCATTCTTTCATCATCCAACACTTTAAATGGATGATTTTCAAACTCTCTTAATAAGTTAATGTCTAATTCCTTTGTTCCTTCATTTTCATTATTCACACCAAGTAATTCATCATAACTTGTTAATTTTATCTTTTCTCCAAATTTACTCATTCTCTAAAACCTCCTCTGTTAATAATTCATAACTCTTTGCAACTTTACTTCTAGCATCATGTGTATATATGCTCTTGCCTACTGCACTTGTTTCTGCCGCTCTTACTGACATTGGAATCCTATTTTCAAAGATTCTTATGCTCTCTCCATATGTATTTCCTAATGCCTCAATAATGTCCTTTGTATAATTGGAACGCATATCAACCATCGTAAGTAATAAGCCCTCGATTATAAGGCTCGGATTAATCTGTTTCTTTACTCGGCTTATAGTTTTTATAAGTTGCTGTAGACCCTTGACTGGCAAATATGCCGCCTGACTAGGTATAATGACCGAATTTGCACATGTTAACGCGTTTATGGTAATAACACCCAAACTTGGCATGCAATCAATTAATATGACGTCATATTGTTCCGTCAGTTCTCCTAACAAACACTTCATTACCATTTCCCTACTCATTACACTTACCATTGATACTTCTAAACCTGACAGTTCAATATTTGCTGGGATAAAATCTACCCCTTCACAATGATGGTGGATTAATTTTTTATAATCAATTTTTTCATCATTGATTACATCCAACATTGCATTTGCTAGTGTATAATCAAGTTCATCCGGTTCATTTACACCTAAACAGATTGATGCACTTCCTTGTGGATCTGCATCCACTATCAAAACTTTTTTTCCTTTTCTTACTAAACCTATTCCTAGGTTAACTGCGGTTGTGCTTTTTCCACAACCGCCTTTCTGATTTGCTATTGCAATTATTTTACTCATATACTTCCTCCTATAATTCTCTAAATTTTTCTAAAAATTTCTCAAAGATTTCGCAATTCACCAACACAATCCCATTAACCTTATAGGTTGCCTTTGCTTCTTTAGCTAATTGTTCAAACTTGCTATGTCCCATACTGTACAGTTCTGCACCTTCTTTATATCTAACAAATTTCTTAGCCAATGCTTTCGTTTCTCTTACTGTTCCTGCACTATTAACCATTATTTTTCCTCCTTCAATCTAAGTTTTCTGATGTGTTGTTCTAAAATATGTCTGTTAACGCTTACCATTTTGCCAATCTTATAAACTGCACCTGACTCTCTACATATTCTTATAAAAGGTTTCATTCCCATCTTGTAATACTCTGCACCTTGCTTGAAGGTAATAAAATCCCTCTGTAACATGTCAATATCCTGTTCATCAATGTCATATGAATACCTCCAAATATTTCCACTCATATTCTGTTCGCCTCCTCTTTCTTTGCTGGTTCATGAAATTGCTCTAAATATTCATTAAAAATATCTCTGTTAATCAATACATATCCATCAATTCTGTAAATAGCCCCAGCCTTGCTTGCCAATTCAAACAATTTTTTATGTTGAATACTATAAACATGTTCTGCTTCCTGATACCTTAAAAACTTCTTTTCAAGATTTCTCCTTTTTTCCTTAACTTCTTTAATTGGCATAAATTCTTGTTTTCTTTCCATAATAAATCTCCTTAATAAAAATTGAGCCTATGACAAAATTGCAACAAAAAAGGACACTTCTTAAAAATTATTTTTTAAAAAGTGTCCTAATTAGGATTAACTACTATATAGTTGTTTGACAGTTATATATCTCATATTGATACATAACTCTTCGTATAAACCTTCTGATTTGATGTCAATTTGATGTCAAACACTCTGCAAAATCATAAAAGTCTATGGATTTTCTTGTCTTTAGTACAGCTTCGCTCCTGCCGGAATCACATCATCCAGCATCAGAAGATTTAAGCCTTCCCGTCCGTTATACTCATACACTGCAGAAATCAGCATACCTTCAGACGGAATGCCCATCATCATTCTGGTCGGCAGGTTTGTGATAGCCACACAGGTCTTACCAACCAGCTCTTCCGGCTCGTAATACTCGTGAATACCGCTTAAAATAGTGCGCTTCCGATCTGTTCCGTCATTCAGCGTGAATTTCAGGAGCTTCTTGGACTTCGGCACTACCTCGCAGGCTTCGATCTTAACCACTCTGAAATCAGATTTTGCAAAGGTATCAAAGTCTACAAACTCCTCAAACAGAGGCTCAATCTTTACCTTGGAAAGGTCAAGCTGTGCGCTTGCTGCGGACACACTTGCAGCCGGTGCTGCAACGGAAGGTGCAGCCTTCTCTGCCTTGCTGTCGTTCTTCTTTGCGTCTAAGGACTTCATTGTCGGGATTTGAGTTCTGACCGTTTCATCTTGTTTCAACATAGCCTGTTCTGCCATAAAACCGCCACCTTCATGACATTCTTCATACAGCTTTGATTCCATTTCATGCCTTCCTGCGCCGTTTGGTTTTGAGCAAAAGTTGTGGGAAAGTTGTAAAAAGTTGTAGTGGCTCAGAATTGGCTCGAAGATGGCTTAAAATTGGCACAATGAATGGCTACATTGCTTTGAAAGGCAACAGCCCCAGGAAGAGTAAAGCCTGCATGGATACTGCCAGCATCAGCAAGCAGATTCATACAGAAACAAGTATAGCATAAGCCCCAGAGATGTTCAAGTCAACGATTTTTTCGCAGTGCAATCCAATTTCATACCTTATATATAAAAAGGAGATTCTTATGCCAGCCTATCAATTACAAATTAAACAGGTGGTGGACTATCCACGTTGTCGGATTTACCGACAGTTTATCCATC
>OLSC01002838.1_pt1 | contig 10780 bp, 10 predicted proteins | sample 1672881 | NCBI WGS metagenome assembly OLSC01 (sample SAMEA3136733, study PRJEB25190) | human gut metagenome | biome: human gut; feature: human-associated habitat; material: faeces | place: Austria | collected 2013
CTTTTACTCTACTATTTGCTAAGTCATTAAACACAACTGCACCAATTCCTACTTTTTTTGCTATATCGTCCTTATTTTCTAAATCAGGATTTTTTTCTTCTATAACTTTCTTTGCTCTTTCTATTGCTTCATTTAATAAATCTTCAAGTTTTACTACATTTCCTTCTCTTGTTGACATTTTTCCTGTTTCAAGTAATACCATTCCATAAGATACATGTTCTAATCCTTTGATATATTTTTCATTTTTTATAACACCATTTACCAGGCAGCGGTAAAATTTGTGAAGGCTTCGATCATGAAACAATGAAGAAAGCTCCTGAAGTCCTGCCAGGGACTTCCCCGCAGCCACAAGTCCGCTGGTATTGCGGTCCAGACGATTGCAGACAGATGGGCGGAAGGTATGTAAAGACGCCTCTGTAACCGCTCCGCTTTCCAGAAGATACCCCGTCAGAAATTCTACCAGTGATGGTTCCTTATCATCTGCAGGCTGGGAAAGCATTCCCACAGGTTTGTTAATCAGAAGGATATTGTCGTCTTCGTATACAATATCAAGCTTCTGATGAGCTCTTGCTACCGTTTCCTGTACTCCTGCAAATTTCCCGAAAGTTTCATCCGAAAGGAAAAGCTTTACGTGGTCACCAGTGGAAAGCTTCTCATTTCCAGTGGCTCTGCCACCGTTTAAGGTAATATTTTTCTTGCGGAGCATTTTGTAAAAAAAGCTTTTGGGGGCTTCACGGAGAAGCTTTCCTAAATATTTGTCAAAGCGCTGTCCCGCTTCATTTTCATTAATAATAAACTCTTTCATGCTGGATATCCCCTTAGATACACAAATTCAGGATCACATGCTTCACCATTTCATCTCTGGTAAAATCAGGATATCTTGGATCTGGTGTAAAGCGAAGCCCTTCTTCTAAGGATTCCTTGTGTTCGTTCATAGAATCAAGACGTTCCAGGAAAGGACGAAGCTCTCCAAGAATTTTTACATCTACTTTATAGCCGTTTTTGCGAACCAGTTTCTGGGCTTCTGCAGCCATAAAATTTGTATCTGCTTTCGGATCACTGGTATAACCGACTACGGTATTTCCGCACACGGCAATGGCATCTATGGTGCATTTTTTTTCATAGAAAGTCATATACATCTCGTACGCCATTACAAGATCACCCTGATGCGCATGGATCTTCTTGTACAGGACCGGATCTACAGGCTTTGCCAGATAGACCATGATTACATCTACCACAGCCTTACAGCCTGGAAGAGATCCTACCAGAGCAATGATCGTCCAGATAGAATTTCTGGTACCTAGGTAGATCCACATACTGATAAAAATAAAAACGGGGACACCAAGCATAATGGCAGCAATTATGATCCTGCGCTTTCGTTCACGCTTCAGATATCCGAATTCTCCTTTGTTTGTCTGCATTAGTTTCATGAAAACACTCCTATTTCTGCTTTTTTCTTGTGTGATGATTGCGGATGGTTTTCTTTGGTGCCGGACCATGCTTTGATCCTCTGTTACGCCCGGCATTCTCTGTATATTTGTTGTCGCCATGCTCTTTTCTGACAGGCCGGATCAGACATTTTTCCCCATACCCAACCAGATCCATACGCCCTGCAATTTTCAATCCTTCGAGAACCAGTTCTCTGTTGACCGGATTCTTATATTGCATAAGCGCACGTTGAATGGATTTTTCATGGGCGCTCTTCGGCACATAAACCTCTTCGCCTGTAAGAGGATGGATCCCCGTGTAATACATACAGGTAGACAGTGTAGAAGGTGTTGGGTAAAAGTCCTGCACCTGCTCCGGAGTAAAGCCAAGATCACGGACATATTCTGCCAGTTTCACCGCCTCTTTCATGGTACATCCCGGATGGGAGGACATAAAATATGGAACGGCAAACTGCTGTAAGCCAGCCTTCTTATTTGCCTTGTCAAATTCCTTCAAAAACTTCTCATACACTTCGTGGGACGGTTTGCCCATATATTTCAGCACCTGATTGGAAACATGCTCAGGAGCTACACGAAGCTGTCCGCTTACATGATATTTGGCAAGTTCATTAAGAAAAGTCTTGTCCGGGTCTGCCAACACATAATCGAAACGCACACCGGAACGGACAAATACTTTTTTTACTTTTGGAAGATCCCGGAGCTTACGAAGAAGAGAAACGTAATCTTTGTGATCCGCGGTCAGATTCTTACATGGTTCAGGAAACAGACAATGACGGTTCTTGCAAACGCCCCGGGTCAGCTGTTTCTGGCAGGAAGGCTGGCGAAAGTCTGCTGTAGGTCCGCCTACATCGTGGATATATCCCTTGAAATCTTTCTCCTCGGTCATGTGGACCGCTTCTTTCAGAATTGATTCATGACTTCTGGTCTGCAGGATTCTTCCCTGATGAAAAGTTAATGCACAGAAGCTGCAGCTTCCGAAACAACCCCTGTTGCTGGTAAGGCTGAATTTAATTTCCTCTAATGCAGGAATTCCGCCGTCTTTCTCATACATGGGATGATAATTTCCCGCATAAGGAAGATCATATACATCGTCCATCTCCTCCTGTGTAAGAGGTAATGCAGGTGGATTCTGGATCACGTAACCCTTTGTTCCGTAGAATTCGGCCATGGTTCCTGCTGTAAAAGGATCTGTATTCTGATACTGGATGGCAAAGCTTCTGGCATAAGCCAGCTTATCCGCCTGTACTTCATCAAAAGAAGGAAGTATGATCGGCTCGTAAGTGCGGGACAGATCCCTGCATTTATAGACGGTTCCTGCCACGTAGGTAATTTCGCTGACAGGGATTCCGCTGTCAAGAGCCTCTGCAATCTCAATAATAGAATGCTCTCCCATTCCGTAAGAAATCAGGTCTGCGCCGGAATCTATGAGGATACTGTGCTTCACCTTATTTTCCCAGTAATCGTAATGTGCCATACGTCTGAGGCTTGCCTCGATTCCACCAAGGATTACAGGAGTTTTCTTAAAAGTCTGACGAATCAGATTACTGTATACAATAACAGCACGGTCCGGCCTCAAACCCATTTTACCGCCAGGAGAATAAGAATCCTTCTGGCGGTGCTTTTTTGCAACGGTATAGTGATTAACCATGGAATCCATATTGCCGGCACTTACAAGGAAGCCAAGGCGAGGCTCTCCAAATATGGCAATACTCTCCTTCCTGCGCCAGTCGGGCTGAGGGATAATTCCCACTTTATAGCCCCGGCTCTCCAGAAGGCGGCTGATAATAGCAGTTCCAAAAGAGGAATGATCTACGTAAGCATCTCCTGTCACGTAGACAAAATCTACCTGATCCCAGCCTCTGTCCTCCATGTCTTTTTTTGTAACTGGTAAAAATTGTGACATCTATATTTTTCTCCTATGCACTGCTCATTCTGTAAGGCGTGTTCCAAGAATGATGTGAACAAAATGAACAGTAACGTATTTTCGGACAGATTTATGAAATACAGCTCTTGCCTGGCTGATGTCCGATATTATGGTAAACAGCCTGGGCGCGGTAACCTTCCGCGATAATATCAAGCTGTCTGTGAAAACGCTCCAGCTGTTTCAAATCTTTGGTATGGAAAACACGAAGAAATTCTGTCTGAATTTTGGTAATCTCCCGTTCGCTGGATACGCGGTAAAGATTTTCTATATTATTGAGAATATCTTTTACAAGATTGGACTGCATCTGGGAAGAATTCTGGGCATCCATGATTTCATCGCGCACAGAAGACATTTCCTGATCCAGCAAAATAATAGCATCCGCGGCATTCGTCAGACGCTCTGCCACATGCGGCGGCATGTCCCCTTTATATTTGTACTGAAGGGAATGTTCGATCGTTGCCCAGAAGTCCATAGCCATGGTGCGGATCTGAATTTCCGCCTGCAGCTTCCGGGGACCATTTAATGTTTCTACTGTATAATAAATGATCAGATGGAGACTTCTGTAACCACTCTGTTTCACATGCTTCAGATAATTCTTCTCACTCTTAATGGTCATATCTGACCGGTTTTGGATCAGGGATGCTACTGTCTCAATATCTTCCTCAAACTGACAGATAATACGGATTCCGGCAATGTCTTCTACTTCTTCCTCCATGCGTTCCATAGGAATATGCTTGCGCTGCATTTTCTCCAGAATGCTGGATACACTTTTCACTCGTCCGCTTACCTGCTCAATAGGGGAATACAGATCATTTTTTCGATGTTCGCTGATAATGTGTTCAAATTTGACAATCAGTTCCCTGACTGCCAGTTCGTAGGGGCATAAAATGCTTCTCCATAACTGTATTTCCATATAAATCGCTCCTTACAGAATATGGGCATTGTATTATGAAAAATATTCTGCAGTTAAATTTAAGTGTGTCTGCCCATATGTTTAATCATTATAGCATATATTTCAAAAAAATTGTTATCAATAAGTGTATTTTTTTACTTTTTTCTCCATTGCCTGTAAGACATAGTAAGGGTTTACACTCAGTTCCTCTTTTCCCTGTGGATTTATGTAGATTCCCAGATGAAGATGAACCGGAAATTTTCCGGACATTCCTTCTTCTCCGTATCCGGTATCTCCCATGAATCCAAGGATCTGCCCCGCTTCCACTGCTTCACCTGTCTGAAAATATTTTTCATAGGATGCAAGATGGGCATAATAAAAATACCCTCCATGAGGAGAACGGATTCCGATCCGGTATCCGCCAAGAGGAAGCCATCCGATTTTTTCTATTTTGCCATCAGTCATGGAAATCACAGGATAAAATCCGGATTGAGAAACCCTGCCAAAGAGATCGCAGCCTTCGTGCGTCCGGCTTCCACCATAGCTTCGGGCAGCGCCAAAGGTGTTTTCATAAAAAATCTCTTGCCATATTTCTCTATCGTTTCTGATTGGAATGGGAAAACTTTCCAGGTCTTTCCAGACAGCCAGATAACAGCTTCTCAGGTCATAATAGGCTTTGGGCTTGAAGCGGAGATATGCTTCCCTGTTCCCGGAAAGATATTTTGGAAAAAATTTTCCATTCAGCATAGTTGTTGTAAGAAGATCGGCAAATTCTCCATCCGAATGTACTCTTTCTTCTAACTCTGCATATAGCGCAGACGACAAAGCCTGTTCCCGGAAGCTTTCTGTAAAACAGGTGTCCGGTTTTAACAGGGAGGCCTGGCTTCTTTGCTGAATAAAATTCTGAAGCAAGATAAGCAGCGGCAAAAGAAAAAGAAGAAGGAGTAAGTGTTTCCCGGTCTTTCTTTTCATGGCATTTCCTCTCTTTAATATATGGGAAAAGGTGGATGATTTTTTTGTTACCAGTAAATAGTAACGATTTTTTCACCCTCAGATAATATATGGAAAATCAGAAAAATTAGAACAAAAAATCAGCTGTATGGAAAATATTTTTCCAAATACAGCTGATTCGAATGATCAAAGGCTATGGCAACCACAGTTACTATTTAATGGGGGTATGCCAAAAGCTTTATGAAAAACAGGCTTTTAAATATACATGTAATTATCAGTCTTTCAAATTTTTCAATACCTCTGTCAGATATTCCCAAAGCCGTTTCACAGATGCCATATCCAAGCGTTCTTTGCTGGTGTGGATGTCCAGAATATCCGGTCCAAGAGAGGTACAGTCAAGGTTTTCCATTCGCTCATAAAAAATACCACATTCCAGACCGGCATGAATGGCAACTACCTCCAGGTCTTTACCGTACATGTTTTTATAAATTTCTACCATCTTGTCACGAAGAGGAGAAGCTTTACGATACTCCCATGCAGGATAAGCCCCCTCAGTCTCATATTCGCCTCCCAGAAATTCTGTCAGATATTGGATTTTATGGGAAAGAGCCTCTTTGGCAGTTCCTACAGAGCTTCGGATACTGGTCTGTACAAACAACTCGTCCCCATACAGCTTCAGAATTCCGGGATTGCAGGAGGTTTCCACCAGATTTTCTATGGTACCACTCATTTTCTTAACACCAAATGGCATGTTCATCAGATAAAAAAGCACTTTTTCCTGGCTGGTGGGATGAAGAACCTGTGCATCCATATCCCCTTCTTCTGTTATCTGAATTGTAATAGTATCATCTGTACCAGTGTATTCTGCCCGGAAATCCTTCTGCATTTTCTTTGCAAGGGAAGTGATCTGAGAAATTTCTTCCGGAAGCACAAGAAGAACCGCTTCGCATTCTTTTGTAATAACGTTGTCCTGCTGACCACCTTCTAATTCTTTTAATGCATAGCCACAGACATGGGAAAGTTCATAAAGAAACTGTCCCATAAGAATATTGGCACTTGCGCGGTTTTTGTGTATTTCAGCTCCGGAATGGCCTCCCACAAGTCCACAGACTTTTACGTTAACTTTTCTGCCGGAAGCGTCCACACGCCGGACTGGCAGATAAGAATTTCCAGCAACACCACCAGCGCAGCTTACCCACAGACAGCCCTCTTTTTCAGAATCCAGATTGATCATTCTTCTTCCCTTCAAAAGGCTGCAGTCGAATCCGTCAGCGCCCAGAAGCCCCGTCTCTTCATCGACGGTGAAAACAACCTCCAAAGCCGGATGCGGCAAATCTGTGCTGTCTAAAAGCGCAAGGCCATAAGCCACTGCAATTCCGTCATCGCCGCCAAGAGTAGTGCCCTCGGCTGATAAAAAGCCATCTTTCACAACCAGCTTTAGTCCATCCTTTGTAAAATCATGTTCGATTTCCGGGCATTTCGCACAAACCATATCCATATGTCCCTGAAGGATGACTGTGGGCGCGTTTTCGTAGCCAGGTGTTGCAGGTTTATAAATCACAACATTATTCATGTCATCCTGAACATATTTCAAATCATGCTCCTTTGCAAAATTCACCAGATAATCACTGATTTGTTTTGTATTTCCTGAACCATGTGGAATACCACAGATTTCCTCAAAATAGTGAAACACATTTTTGGGTTCGAAGTTTTCTAAAATTGCCATATGGGTTACCTCCAAAATTTTATATATGGTTTGTATTTATCTTTTCGGCATTTTGAGACAGAAACAGAATATAAATTTTATATAATGATTTTTTAAACATACTTCAGGCTGCTGAACACAATCTGACTATAACTTCACATGTTGGGCTTTTATTTTAATAACGAGGTCAAAATGAAGAAAAAAATAATCCTGCTTTCTGTTATCCTGCTTTTACTCTTCCTTCTGTGTTACCCGACCGAAGCCCTTGCTGCGGCAAGAAACGGACTGAAACTGTGGCTGGAGACCTTACTGCCTACCCTTCTTCCGTTTATGATTCTTACAGGAATTCTGGTGCACACAGATTGGATTACAAAAATTTTACAACCAACTGCTCCTTTTTTCAAGGTCGTTTTTGGGCTTTCTCCAGGAGGAGCCTATGTATTTCTTCTGGGACTTCTCACTGGTTACCCTATGGGGGCAAAATTAACCGCGGATTTGTATTATGCTGGAAAAATCAGCCGGCAGGAGGCCGAATATCTGTTGACTTTCTGCAATAATCCAAGTCCGGCCTTTCTTATTACTTATGTGGGACATATCTGTCTTGAGGGAAAATTACATATTGGTTTTCTTGTGGGGATTCTGTTTCTATCAGACATGATCTGCATGTGTTTTTTTCGCTTTACAGTCTATAGAAAAAACTCACTGCTTTCCTTTTGTACGCAAAAAACATCTGAGCAGGAATATACTTCTGCCAGGCTCCTGGATTTTGTCATTATGAATAGTTTTGAAACTATGGCAAAACTGGGTGGTTATATTCTTATGTTCTCTATTCTGTCCGCTGCCATAAGTCATTTCTGGTATCTTCCGGCACAAGGAAAATATATTCTTCTCGGACTGATAGAAGTTACCACTGGTCTTCATGGGCTCCTGCTGTCCGGGTTTTCTTATTCACTTCGTGTACTTCTTGCCCTGTGTATGAGTGCATTCGGAGGATTCTGTATTATGGCGCAAACAAAAAGCGTACTTGGAAAGGAACTCTCCCTTCATCCGTACGCTTCTGCAAAATGTATGAATGCAGCAGTTACTGCTGTTCTCATACTTATATTCTTATAAATATGATCACTGCTCACATAAAACAATTATAGAATAGTTTTAGTGAATTGCAATCAGATAAAGTCTGCTATATTTCGCGCGGCAAAATTAGTTATCGCCAATCTCGTCCAGAAGAGCTTCATCTTCCTTGGAAGCCTCTGTATCAGCCGGCTGATAAGAGCCGGACATTGCAGCTGCCTGAGCAGTCTGTGGCGCAAGCTCCTGACGATTATGGTTTACAACATCCATGCATGCCTGAAGAGCATCGATGAATCCTTTATATTTGCCGCCAGCATCCTCAAGAGTCTGGGTAAGTACGGAACCGATGTTTGCCATCATGTCATCTGTGTATGTGATCGCGCTGAGACGAATGCTGTTAGCATCCTGTGTAGCGGAATCCAGAATCTCCTGAGCCTGACGATTCGCTGCATTGATAGTCTCGTTTGCCTGCGCATATGCTTTCTGCATGATCTCATGCTGGGTAACAAGCTCCTGAGCTTTATTCTGTGCATCTGCGATCAGTGCATCTGCCTTGGTCTGTGCATCCTCAAGAATGGCGTCCTTATTGCTGATGATCTTCTGATAACGTTTGATCTCGTCTGGAGTCTTAAGACGAAGTTCACGAAGAAGCTCTTCAATCTCTTCTTTATTCACTACAATCTTAGTTGTAGAAAGTGGCTGATATTTACAACTGTCTACATATTCTTCGATTTCTTCAATGATCTGTTCAATTCTGCTGCTCATAGTAAACTCTCCTTATTCTATTTCTTCAAATCGTGCATCTTTTTCTTAACAGCTTCGGTAATTTCCGGCGGAGCAAATTTGCTCAGGTCGCCATCATAGCCTGCTACTTCTTTCATAATAGTAGAGCTAAGATATGCATATTCCAGGCTTGTCGTCAGAAACACGGTGTCAATATCCGGAGCAAGCACCCGGTTTGTCTGTGCCATCTGCAGTTCAAATTCAAAATCTGTAACTGCACGAAGCCCGCGCACGATCACCTGTGCATGATTTTCTCTGGCAAAGTTCACAGAAAGACCCTTGAATGCCTTGATTTCTACATTCTCCATGTCTTTTGTTGCCTTTTCTAGTATATTAACACGTTCTTCAACAGAAAACAACGGACTTTTTGCAGAATTATGCAAAACTCCTACGATTACTTTGTCGAAAGATACGCTTGCACGCTTGATTATGTCCAGATGACCATAAGTGGCCGGATCAAAACTTCCTGGATAAACAGCTATTACCATGTATTTTTCTCACTTTCCCCGGCATAAAAAGATATGCTTGTTAGTTTTGTATTCTTTGGAACGCAACTGTCTGTAGCCAAGATCTTCCACATAACCGAAATCTGTAGCAAGGTCAGCTTCCACGATGATCAGTGTATTCTCATCCAGAATACTGCTGTCCTGAAGGTATTCCAGAACCTGACGCTCCAACTCATGGTTATATGGGGGATCCATAAATATGCAGTCAAAAACGCCCTTTCCTTCTAAGGAACGAAGGGCCTGCATCACGTCCATATTCAGCAGTGTACCACTATCTGCAAGTTTTGTAAATGTCAGATTTTCTCTTATGCATGTGCATGCCTTGGGATTTTTTTCAACAAAAACAGCCCGAGCTGCTCCGCGGCTTAATGCCTCAATGCCGATTGCACCGCTTCCGCTGAACAGATCAAGGAAGTGACAATCCAGAAGTTCAGGCTGAAGAATATTAAAAAGAGTTTCTTTGATGCGGTCTGTGGTCGGGCGTGTGTCCATACCCGGCACAGTCTTAAGGTTCAGTCGTCTTGCTTTTCCTGCGATGACTCTCATTTCAGATTCAGTCTCCAATCCAGATCACCACGGGCCAGTCCAAGAATAAGAAGTTCTGCAGTAGCGATATTGGTCGCCACCGGAATATTATACTGGTCACAGCGCTTTACAATAGCTGTGATGTCTGGCTCCTTTGGATCTATCATAACAGGATTATAGAAAAGTATTACCATATCCAGATCCTGCCGCTCTACCATTTCCATGAACTGCTTATCGCCTCCGATACTGCCCGGTAAAAACTTATGGACATGAAGACCGGTGGCTTCCTCAATTCTTCTTCCTGTAGTGCCGGTAGCATATACTTCATGCTTGGCCAGGATGTTCTTATAAGCGATACAGAAATCTTCAATGAGAACTTTTTTACTATTATGTGCAATGATACCTAAATTCATAGTTCACCTCTCCCATTTCTTTCTGTTTATTGTATTAATTATAGCAAATTGACAAAAGAAGTGCAACAAAAACGTTTGAATATATACAAAATTCATTATTTGTTAAGAATTTGTTTTTAAATGACGTATTGATTTATTTGGTTTTTTTATATTTTATTGTGCAAATCAGCTCCGTATTCTACCGCTACGCTTCATTTTTTAGCCTTATTACATGAAAATTCTTCTGTATAAGTATATGAATACGCACAATTTTCATAATTTTCGCACATTTAAAGATAAAAATTTCACAATTTCTTTTTATATGTAAAAAAATATAACAACCCACTTTTTTTTGCATATTTATATGAGAAGCGTATTGTTTTCAATAGTTTTCAATAATCTTCACAGCTGATTTTTGTTTGTTTACACCACTTTTACACCATTTTATTTTCCTCCAAATCATCCCAAGGTTTCAGCCCCATTTCCTCCAAGGTGATACCATACGGTGCACCTCCGGAGGTATAACCGGCAATAAAGAAAAATCGGTCATCTTGCAAGATCTCTTCTTTAGCCAGATTATCTC
>OLSC01002844.1_pt1 | contig 10748 bp, 10 predicted proteins | sample 1672881 | NCBI WGS metagenome assembly OLSC01 (sample SAMEA3136733, study PRJEB25190) | human gut metagenome | biome: human gut; feature: human-associated habitat; material: faeces | place: Austria | collected 2013
TATTTGTAGCCAGCCGCTCCAATGTGCAGTTCTGTTCTCCGCAATGTAAAAATCAACATAATGTATATATGTGTCGGGCGAAAAAGGATGAAGAATAAACAACATAGAAATATCAAGGGAGGAACATAATGATAGTATATATATATATATGATGACAAAGAAGGAAAAACAAATGCCATTTCCATAGACAAAAAAACATGGTGGATGAAGATTTGGAATTTTTTAATGACCACAGTATCCGAAAAGTTTGGCACTCCGGCGAAGAAGAATGGTATCTTTCGGTTGTTGATGTCGTACAGGTACTGACTGATAGTTCTGACCCCAAACAATATATCAAGAAGATGCGTGCCCGTGACAAAGCACTTAAATCCAAGTGGGGTACAATTTGTACCCCACTTCAAATGTTAGCACCTGATGGGAAGATGCGAAAAACACAGGCTGCCAACACAGAAGGAATTCTTAGAATCATTCAGTCAATTCCTTCACCAAAAGCTGAGCCATTTAAAACATTGCTGGCAAAAGTTGGTGCAGAAAGATTGGAAGAAATTGCTGATCCGGAGAAAGCAATGGAACGTGCGGTTGCTACATATAAAGCAAAAGGGTATTCAGATGAATGGCAAAATGCAGGTATAAAGGAATCAAAAGAATTTGCAGCACTTACCAATATTCTTACCATCGCATGGTCATTTTTATGGTTATTTTTAGAAAATCTGTTCCCATCGCTGTAAAAATTATAGCTGCTTTTATATTCGATGTCTATCGCCCCTGTGAAAAATAGGGCGAATATTTTTCTCTATATCTCCTCTATGTAAATATTGATCGCAAGATGTATAAACGTATGATATTCCCGCAGATCGACGCCGGTAATCTCTTCAATTTTATTGATTCGATATAAAAATGAATTACGATGGATATGCAGTTGAGCCGCACTGTCAGACGTACTACATAAATTTCGGATATATACTTTCAATGTATCCAGAAAATCCGTTGAATGCTTTTTATCATATTCCCTGAGTTTTTCGATAACCGGAGATATGTAATTATTTCGCGGCATTTCATTTATCCGCGGCATCAAAATAGCCGGAAGATAATAATCTTTATAAAAATGGATTCGGCTATGCACGTCTAGTCTTTTTCCGATACACATAGCGTCTGCCGCCTGTATTTTATAATCTCCGATATCAAGCAGATTTTCAAACGAGTTGCTGACACCACAGTGAGCGTTAAATTTGCACAAAAAAATATATAATTCATTAGAAGCCATCTGCGTCATTTTCGGAAGAAGACTATACTGTAATATATAAAGCACACGATCTTGGATCAAAAGCATCTGGTCGGAAAATAAGTTTTGAAAATATTTACTGATGTAAGACAGCACGTTCTTCTCAGAAGATGAATTCGTATTTACTGTAATAATGCGGTAAGGAGGTTTCGGAAAGAAACGACAGTTCTTCCGCCACAAGTCTAACTGTTTCTCCGATACGATCCTACCGTTAAACAATTCATTGATAAATGTTTTAAGATAAACCGATTCCATGCTGTTTTCCGAAGTTTTCCCCTTTAACATAAGACTGCACGCTTCCTGGATAATGCTCATCGCCTTCATCCGTTCCTCCGTGATCTCCCCCTTTTTACATTGCATGACAACATAACCTTCTACGATATTGTTAATCTTTATAACCCCTAAAATCTTCGGAAATTCTTCTGTCGCCGCTCCCCAGTCAACTATATAAGGTGCTTCCTTTTCATTTACCGACTGCATAATTCCATCAGTATATAACTGCACGGTCATGTCCATATCATATCTTTTATGCTCTACAAGATAATCCCAGTAATAGTCACCTGTTTTATTTTTCGGAACAGCTCCGAGAAGATTGTATGCAATATCCACGGCAAGGATCGGAACTCCCGTGATCTCATAAGATACATCCATTAATTCTTGCATCTTTCCGTGTGAAAGTGTCTGAAATAATCTCTGATACAATGCCAAAAAATCAATTTTCTTTTCCATGATGTCTTACTCCCTGTCAAAATGTATCGTCATTATAAACGTACGTTAAAACCGGATATCCCATTATCTCAATTCGTCAAGTTTACGGTTTCCTTATACGAACAAGCATATTATACTGCAAAATCAGGTAAAAAGCCTCGAATTTTGAGATTATTTTTTATATTATTGTGCATTTGCACAAAAACCACTCTGCAATTTCAGGCAAGGATCTGATGAAAAGATTGTTAAAAAACTATACAATCAAGCTATAAAACAGACACGAAAGAAATGTCATCGAAAATGAATAAGGAGGACAAAATGAAAAATTACTTTGATTTAACAGGACAAACAGCTGTGGTAACAGGTGCATCCACAGGATTAGGCGTTCAGATGGCAAAGGCATTCGCAAGTCAGGGAGCAAATCTTGTATTGATCGCAAGACGTCAAAATCTGCTTGAAGAAAATGCAGCAGCCATCGAAGCAGAATTTGGTGTAGAGGTTCTTCCGTATACATGCGACATTACGGATACCGAGAAAGTAAAAGCAGCAGTGGCAGCCACTATGGAAAGATTCGGACGGGTAGATATATTAGTCAATAACGCAGGAACAGGTGCGGTCGCTCCGGCAGTAGATATCACAGACGAACAATTCAACAACGAATTAAAAATCGATCTTTTCGGTTCATTCATCTGTGCTCGTGAATATGCAAAAGAAATGATCAAAGCTCACTACGGACGTATTATCAATATTGCCTCTATGTACGGTCTTGTGGGAAATATGGCAGCAACATGCGTGCCTTATCATGCTGCAAAAGGCGGCGTTGTCAATATGACAAGAGCTCTTGCTGCAGAATGGGGCAAGGAAGGAATCACAGTGAACTCTATCTGCCCGGGATATTTCATAACTCCGCTTACAAAAGAAACTCTTGACTCCGACTGGTTTACAGCATATGCAAAAGGGGCAATCCCTGTAGGGCGTTATGGAAATGAAGGAGAATTGGATACTTGTGCTCTGTTTCTTGCTTCTTCCGCTTCCTCATACGTAAACGGACAAAACATTGCTGTAGACGGAGGATATACAGCTATTTAATTATTTTTCGATCTTATACCGTTAAAAAAAACAGATATTTACAAAAAACATTTTAAAAAGGAGAAAACTACTATGGGGTATGAAAGTTTATTTACACCTTTTAAAATCGGAAACATGGAAGTAAAAAACCGTATCGGTCTGTCTCCGATGGGAACAAACTCAGCATTTACTAACGGAAGAAAAGACGCCCAGGAAATCGATTATTTCATTGAAAGAGCAAAAGGAGGAACCGGTATCCTTTATATGGGATGTCAAATGTTAAACGAGCAGATCGCACAAGGTTCTATGGAAGGTTATCTTGATACATATACAGTCCTTCCTTCTCTGACATCTGTGTGCGACGGATGCCACAGATACGGTGCTAAAATTGTTTGTCAGATCAGCCCTGGTACAGGACGAAACGCATTTCCTGATACATTCGGAAACCCTCCGATCTCTGCATCAGCGCTTCCGTCTGTATTCAATCCCGACGTAATCTGCCACGCACTGACAAAAGAAGAAATCGCTCAGATGATGGAAGGATTCAAATTTGCCGCAGGCGTTGCAAGCGATGCCGGGTTTGACGCTATCGAAATCCATGCACACGCCGGATATCTGATCGATCAGTTTATGTCTCCTGTATGGAATAAAAGAACAGACGAATACGGCGGTTCTCCTGAAAATTGTGCACGCTTCCCGAAGGAAATCGTAGAAGCGATCAAAAGCGTAGTCGGTGACAGTATGCCTGTCATCTTCCGAATTTCTCTTGATCACAGATTTGAAGGCGGACGTACGTTGGAAGACAGCATGAAACTTTTAAAAGTTTTAGAAGCTGCAGGCGTAGATGCCTTTGACATCGACGCCGGATGTTATGAGACTTTGGATTATATCTTCCCTCCGTCTTATTTAGGAGAATCCTGTATGTCTTATGTATGCGCAGAAGCAAGAAAAGCTGTCAGCGTACCGCTTATTAATGCCGGATCTCATAATCCTGATTCCGCAGTTGAATTGATCGAAAGCGGAAATGTTGACTTTGTAAACATGGGACGTGCATTGATTGCCGATCCGTATCTTCCTAACAAACTGATGACAGGACATCCCGAAGATGTCAGACCTTGCCTTCGCTGCAACGAATATTGTATCGGGCGCATTTGGAATAAACATACAAAACTTAGCTGTGCGATCAATCCACAGGCAATGGAAGAAGTTCGGTTTGAGATCAAAAAGACAGACTCCCCGAAAAATGTTGTCGTAATCGGCGGAGGTCCGGGCGGAATGGAAGCAGCCAGAGTTGCCGCAATAGAAGGGCACAAAGTGACCCTGTTCGAGAAAAACTCAAAACTCGGGGGAGTTATGGGGGATATCTGTACTGCAAAATTTAAAAATAATATTAAAAAACTCACAAAATGGTACACCGTACAGTTAGAAAAACTAGGCGTAGACGTCCGTCTAAATACAGAAATAACAGGCGATGAATCAATCCTTGAAGAATGCGACAACATCATTATCGGATGCGGTGCCGTTCCTGTTACTCCTCCTATTCCGGGAATTGACGGAAACAATGTCATATCGATCTTAGACGCACACCGAGATCCTTCCCTCATAAAAGGTGAAAAGATCGTAATCTGCGGCGGAGGAGCTTCCGGTCTTGACGGAGCACTCGAAATCGCTTCTGAAATGGGCAAGAAAGTAACAGTCGTAGAGATGCTGCCGGAATGTGGAAAAGACGTATTCTTTATTAATAAAATCACATTGTTTACCAAACTTGCTGAAAACGGCGTTGAACTTATGACTAACACAAAAGTCGTATCCATTGAAGAGAATGGTCTGACCGTCGAAAAGCAGGACAAAACAACAGAGACAGTTCTCGCCGACACAGTCATTTCCGCATTCGGAATGAAACCTGTTCTTACAACAGTAGATGCTGTCAAAGCAAAATATCATCTCAAAACGAGAGTTGTCGGAGACAGCAATAAATTAGGTAAAATAGGCGAAGCTGTACGCGACGGTTTCTATGCGGCTACAAGTTTATAAAAATCATAAATTTTTAAGGTAATCGTAAAATTTTAAACTGATCATGATTTTTTAAGATGATCGTAAATTCTTAATCTGTGGCAAGAAAAACACCCACACAGGAGCATTTCTACTCTTGCGTGGGTGTTCTTCTTGCCGCACTCTTTGAAGGTGTCACTCAAAAATTCTCGTTTTACGAAAATCCCTTTGTTGCACCGCCAAAAGCGAGGCTTTTCTACTGTCTGTGGGGTTTATTACAACCCTCTGTTCTTCTTTTCTGATTATCTATTGTACTTTTTCTTCTTATTTATAACCATTGAGCCGCCACTGACAACCAGCAGAGCCATCCACAAAGCAAGATTTGCTGTATCGCTGGTCTTCGGACTCCTGGCAGACGTTCCAGCCTTGGTGCTGCTATTCGTTGTTGTATTTGGCTTTGTATTTCCCGGCTTGGTATTTCCTGGCTTTGTATTGCCCGGCTTCGTATCACCCGGTTTTGTATCTCCAGGTTTTGTATCTCCGTTGTTATCTTTAGCTTTTTCCCAAACAGCTACATAAGTAACATCTCCTGTTACTTTTTCAGCAACAGCCGGCTTCCAGCCTTTGAAGACATATCCTTCTCTTGTCGGTGTTCCCTTGAAAGCAGGTGTATCGACTCCCGACAAAAGATTTCCGTATACCTGATCTGCAAAGATTACTTCTTCATCCACTCCGTCCGTATATCTGACGGTGTATTTGGTCTCCTCATCGTCTGCGATACCATTATTATTTTTATCTTCTCCCCATCTTGCTACATAGATCGCATTTCCTGTTACTGTTGCAGCAACAGCCGGATTCCAGCCTTTGAAGACATAGCCTGTTCTTGTCGGCGTTCCCTCAAATGCAGGTGTAGCCACTCCTGACAGAAGATTTCCGTATACCTGATCTGCAAAGACTTCTTCTCCGTCTACTCCGTCTGTATACGTAACCGTATATTTCGTTTCTTCGTTATCGTCAATGCCATTATTATTTTTATCTTCTCCCCACGTTGCTACATAGGTCGCATTTCCTGTTACTGTTGCGGCGACTTCCGGATTCCAGCCTTTGAAGACATAGCCTGTTCTTGTCGGTGTTCCGCCACTGAATGCCGGGGTAGCCACTCCTGACGAAAGATTTTCGTGTACATCATCTGCGAAGACTTCTTCGTCCTCAACTCCATCTGTGTAAGTAACAGTATAAGTAGTACTTTCATCCACGGTCTGAGTGATAGTAAAATGCAGAGTACGCCCCCCCCCAATTACTGGTATAGTTCCAGCCTATGGACGAATTTAATCTACTGAACTGATAGGCCAGATCAATATCAAACGTAGCTGTTCCGTTCGTCACACCATCGGTTGTCACCACCGTCTGATAACATTTATACGTTCCCGGCCAGCCCGAAAGCGTGCTTGATCCTTCACTGCCTTCAATCCCCTCAAGGATATTGTTGGGATCGTTAATATTGCAAACGTAATATTTATAGGCTGAAGGAATGATCTGATAGGTATTATTGCCATACTGCCACTGGATAAGTGGTAACACCGTATGCGTCAACCTGGTTTTACTTTCTGTTGCACTACCGTTGACATTAACTTCACCGTAGTAAAGATTATCAGCACACGTTGGTTCCTCATACACTCTGTCAACTGTTACCTTGCCACTAACATCAATATTTGCTGCCAATGCAGTTGTTGGAAACATGGAAATTATCATACACAACAACACGAACAGCGAAAGGAATTGCTTTTTCATCTTCTTCATCTTCTTCATAAGAAAAACCTCCATATTCAAATTTACAGGTTAAAGATGGCCCTGTATAGCCAGTAAAAAGTTACTTCAGACCAATGGTCTGAATGGAAAGCATGCTCAACAAATTCACTTCAAAAACTTCAAAAACTTGCGTTTCATCTCTCCTTTCACATCAAATTATACTTCCCCTCAAAACGAACTTATCACTACACATTATATATTTTATGCCAAAAAACGTAATTTTTCAATAGAATCGGTCAAAATTTGACAAAAATCTAAATATATAACATACAAAAACACAAAAAACTTTTCATTGTATCTATAAAAAAACATCTCCCCTTACACTTGAAATCCATACTCTTCTAGTATAAAATAATTGCGTTAATTATTTAACAGAATACACAGGAATGAGGAATTTACATATGGAAAACCATTTTAATACTCCGGCTGAAGTAGTAGATCTGAGTATCAAAGCATGTGAGAACAAAACAAAACTCCCTGTCGGGAAAATGATCCTTCTCGGTATTATGGCAGGGGTTTTTATCGCACTGGGCGGTGCTACAAGCAGCACAGCGGCACACGCAGTAGAAAATGTCGGAGTGGCAAGAGCATTGGCAGGTGTGATCTTTCCGGTCGGATTGATGCTGATCGTATTCTTAGGTGGAGAACTTTTTACCGGAAACTGTCTGATCATTATGGACGTATTTGACAAACGGGTAACCTGGGCCGGACTGTTCCGTGACCTTTTCATCGTATTTTTCAGCAATTTGATCGGTGCCCTCTGCGTGGACGTACTGATCGTTTTCAGCGGAAACTTAAATTACTCCGGTGGTCTTCTCGGTGCTTATACGATCAAAGTTGCTGTCAGCAAGATCGCGATCTCACCGGTACAGGGCATCAACTCCGGTATTTTGTGTAACATTCTTGTCTGCCTTGCAGTACTGATGGCGACTTCTGCACGTGATATTGCCGGAAAGGTATGGGCGATCTTCTTCCCGATCTGTGCTTTCGTTGTAGGCGGTTTTGAACACTGCGTTGCCAATATGTTCTATATTCCTGCCGGTATCATGGCTGCCATGAACCCGGATTATGTGGCAAAAGCAAAGGACGCTTACGGACTGACCGTAGAACAGATTGCTACACTGACACCTCTGCACAGCCTGCAGAATTTTATCCCGGTTACTTTGGGAAATATGATCGGTGGTATGTTGTGCGTCGGACTTCCGCTCTACCTGATCTACAAGAAAAAATGGAATTAATTTAGAAATAAATTACTGGATTTAGAAATAGAAATGGAAAAGGAGAATCTCTCACGAAACCCTTGTGAGCAGATTCTCCTTTTCTGTTGCACGATATTGAGCAGGCTGTCATCTGCTCAATTTGTATTCATCCCTTTACAGTCCGAACAGTTTCAATAACTTCTCCATGAAATTCAATTTTTCTCCGATACAAAAGACTCCGTCATCCAGACTTACGATTCCTTCATACAGATCCGAAGTTCCTTTCGTGTGCAAATACGGACAAATCTTTCAATTTGATGGTCAAATATGGTATAATAAAATGATATCGGGGTCAAACCCCCCCGACTTTGATGCCTTTACGTTTGTGATCGATTATGTAGAGGAGAATGCATTCTTTCTCTGTAATTTTTATTATTACTCTGAATATTTTGCTCCCCGCAGTACTTACTGCTGAAAGGTTATAATGGAAAAAATCAGTATTATCGTACCAATATACAACGTTGCACCTTATTTACCGGCATGTTTGGATTCTATTATTCATCAGACTTATCTTAACCTTGAAATTATTTTAGTTGATGACGGATCAACCGATTCCAGTAATAAGATCTGCGAACAATACAAGACTGTCGATCCAAGGATTCAGGTGATCCATCAGAAAAATCAGGGAGTCTCCACTGCACGAAATGCCGGATTGGCTCTTGCCGCAGGCCATTATATTACTTTTGCAGATGCTGATGACTTGCTTGAGCCATCCCTGCTGGCTGAATGTATAAAAGCAATAGAGACCGGACAGACGGATGTACTGTATCATGGATTTAAAAAGGATGTCTGGAAAAGCGGAAAAGTTTCCTCTTCTCTCAAGGGGATTCCGTCCTTTGAAGGAGTTCTTTCTGAAAATCAGATGAAAGACTACATCCTGGCACAAAAAGGAAATCTGAACGTCAATGTATTCAGCTATATTTTTACCAGAGAATTGATTGCAGATCTCCGGTTCAATCCAGATCTTCCCTATGCAGAGGATGCGGTATTCGTTATGCAGGCACTTTCAAAAGCCCAGACTTATTACTTTTCTGCAAATTGTGATTACCACTATAATGTCCGTGCCGGCTCTGCCGCATACCGCTGGCAGCCGAAACTGGTCGAATGCTACCGGAACAATTTCATGGAGACTCGTCATTTTCTGGAATCTCTGGAACTGACCTCGCGGGAGATGGAAGAGATTATGTCTCAAAAATATGTAGATGGGTATGCCTCTCTGGTCTATAACCTGTGTCTCCCTACCTGTACTCTTTCTTTAAAAGAAAAATACCGGATTTTACAGTCTGCCAGAACGGAGTTCCGGATCGATCATTATAAACGTTTTTATAGGCTGAAAGAAGCCGGACTTTTTCAAAAAGCAAAGACATTTCTTATTTTCCGGCATTTTGAAATATTTTTAATTTTATTTGGAACACTCTATTGTAAGAAGGGATAAATCATGAAGACTGAAGAAATTGATATTGTATTGGCCTGGGTAGACGGCTCTGACCCTGTATGGCGCGAAAAGAAAAAGGAACGTATGAGACAGCAGGGATTATCCGTCAAAAGTGATGACCGGGAAGAACGCTACCGGGACTGGGATCTGATGCATTACTGGTTCCGAAGCATTGAAAACTTTGCTCCATGGGTTCGTAAAATCCATTTTGTGACCTTTGGACATCTGCCTGAATGGCTGGATTCCAGTAATCCGAAATTACATATTGTAAACCATGAAGACTTTATTCCGGCGAAATACCTGCCTACCTTTAGCAGTCATCCCATCGAATGGAATTTCCATCGTATTGAAGGCTTATCGGAAAATTTTATCTATTTCAATGATGATATGCTCCTGTTAAAACCAGTGAAGCCGACGGATTTTTTCAAAAATGGAAAACCCGTTGATATGCTTGCACTGCAGCCCGATGTAACTAATGTGGACGACACAACTATGCCATATATCTACCTGAACAATGCCATGCTTCTGGCTAAATATTTTGACAAGCGGCAGAATATGAAAAAGCAGCCTGGGTCTTATTTTCACATTGGTTATCCTGCGATGTACTTTTTCTATAATTTTTTGGAGATCATGTTTCCACGGTTTACAGGATTTTATACCGTACATGGACCATCTCCGTTAAAAAAGAGTACTTATGAAACTCTTTGGAATCTGGAGGGAGAGTATCTGGATCAGGTATGCTCTCATCCTTTCCGTCACAGAGAAGACGTCAGTCAGTACGTTATCCGGGAATATCAGAAATTAAGCGGAAATTTTATCCCGAAAAATGTAAGAAAACTTTGCCGGTACTTTAATCTGGCAGAGACGAATCCTACTTTGACTGATACCATTATCCATCAGAAAAGTCCTGTTGTCTGTATGAATGACAGCAATCAGGAAATCCCTTATCTGAAAGTAAAGGAAGAGATTCAAAGAGCCTGTGAACAGATTTTACCGGATCGTTCTTCTTTTGAACGTTACTGAGATCACTCAGCGTTTATGCGGTGACTAAAATATTACTAAAAAATCTCCTGATTTTTCCCGTATATCTGGCAACGCAAAAATTCCCGGAAACAAACCGTTTCCGGGAATCTTCTTTTAAGAGGCGCAGACCGGATTTGAACCGGTGCATCAGGGTGTTGCAGACCCACGCCTT
>OLSC01002851.1_pt1 | contig 10718 bp, 7 predicted proteins | sample 1672881 | NCBI WGS metagenome assembly OLSC01 (sample SAMEA3136733, study PRJEB25190) | human gut metagenome | biome: human gut; feature: human-associated habitat; material: faeces | place: Austria | collected 2013
TCAGCGCTATTTTGAACATAACGCCGGACCATCTCAACAGACATCATACGATGGAGTGTTATACAGAGACGAAAGCACGTGTTGCGATGAATCAGACCAAAGAGCAGATGTGCGTACTCAATTATGAAGATGAGCGTTTGCAGCAGGTAGCAAAAAATATGTCGGCAGATGTATTTTGGTTTAGCAGTGCCAGAGAATTAGAACGAGGCATTTTCCTGCGTGGAGAAGAGATCGTATGCCGCGACGGCGAAGAGATCACGCTTTGCAACATACATGATCTGAAACTGTTAGGTATGCATAACTACGAGAATGTAATGGCAGCGGCAGCGATCGCACATGGTATGAACGTGCCGTGGGATGTGATCCGTAAAGTGGTTTGTGAGTTTCAGGCTGTGCCGCATCGTATCGAGTTTGTAAAAGAAGTGAACGGTGTAAAATATTACAATGACTCTAAGGGAACGAACCCGGATGCAGCGATCAAGGCTGTTGAAGCAATGGTTCGTCCAACGATCGTGATTGGCGGCGGTTATGACAAAGAGTCCGTTTATGATGAATGGATCGCATCGTTCGGAACGAAAGTAAAAAGTCTGGTATTGCTTGGGCAGACAGCAGATAAAATCGCAGAGGCAGCCGCTAAGGCGGGCTTTACTGCAGTGACGAAAGTGGATTCTTTAGAAGAGGCAGTAGCTGAATGTGCCCGTCAGGCACAGGATGGTGATGCTGTGCTGTTATCTCCGGCGTGCGCAAGCTGGGGAATGTTCAAAAATTTTGAAGAGAGAGGCGACCTTTTTAAGGAATATGTCAAAAAGTTATAAAATTCGTAATTACGATTATGTATTACTTTTTATGACAATTGGGATCGCTGTTTTTGGCGTTTTCATGATCTACAGTGCCGGATACTATACCGCAGTGCTGACAGGGTCACAGTGGCGTTATGTGACGCAGCAGGTGCTTGGCCTTGGAATCGGCGTTGTCGGAATGATTCTTGTATCCGGGATAGATTATCGCCTGTTTATCAAACCGATCTTTGGAAAAAAGATCAATTTTGTATATTTGGTCTATCTGGCAGCAATTATTATGCAGGTTGCCGTTTTGTTTGTCGGTGTTGAAAAAAATGGTGCAAAACGCTGGCTGAATCTTGGGTTTGTACAGTTTCAGCCGTCTGAAATCTCTAAGATCGCAGCAATATTGTTTGTAGCATATGCAATCTATCGGAGCAGACAGTCGTTAGATCATTTTGCCGGTTTTTTGCGGGTAATGCTTTTTATGGGACCGAGTATTGTGCTGATCTTAGTGGAAAATATGAGTTCTGCGATCATTGTTTCCGGTATCGTTGTCGGGATGTGCTTTGTAGGAAGCCGCAAGAAACTGTATTTCGCAGTATGTCTTGTGCTGTTGATCTGCGGCGGAGCCTGCTACATCTTTTTGGGAGAGGGATTTCGTGCAGAGCGCATTGATATTTGGCTGCATGTAGAAACGAATGAGAATGCACATCAGATCAAGCAGGGATTATATGCAATTGCAACCGGCGGTGTTTTTGGCAAAGGGCTGGGAAATAGTATGCAAAAGCTCGGCTATATTCCGGAGGCATATAACGATATGATATTTGCTGTGGTCTGTGAAGAGCTTGGAATTGTTGGAGCAGCAGGACTTATCATCGCTTTTTTGGTAATGTTTTGGAGGATCACGTGGATTGCGATCAAGGCAACGGATCTGTTTGGAACAATGATCTGTGTCGGAGTATTGATCCAATTGGCAATACAGGTTGTGATCAATGTGGCTGTAGTGACCAATTCGATTCCGTCGACCGGGATTCCATTGCCGTTGATCAGTTATGGTGGAACTTCTGCGACGATCATGATGGCGGAAATGGGACTGGTGTTGTCGGTGTCAGCCGGAAGTAAATAAAGAAATGGGGATAATTATGCGTGTACTAAAGAGACTGTTCGCAGTGGCGGCAGTGATCGCATTATTGTTGGTGGGAGTATATTTTATCTTTCATATCGATAATGTGACAGTGGAAGGAACGGAGTATTACTCGGATTCTGAGATTAAAAATCTGGTTTTTCAAAAGAAACTGTCAGGCAATGAAGTAGTGCTTTGGTTTTATGAAAAAACAGTGGGGCTTGGTTCCCTTCCTTTTATTGAAACGATAGAGGTGGAATATCATGGGCCGCGTAGCGTAACACTGCACGTATATGACAAAACGATCAGTGGATGTATCAAATACTTAGGTCAATATGTATATTTTGATAAAGATGGTATTGTGCTGCAGACGCTTCCTAAAAAGAAAAAGGGGATTCCGGTCGTAACCGGTGGCAACTTTGGTAATTTTACGGTGGGAGAGGCATTCAAAACGACAGATGAGGGTGTGTTTGAATCCATCATGAATGTTTCGCAGCTTATCTCACATTACAATATTTCCGTGAAACAGCTTCATATCGAATCCGGGGCGTTAATATTGTATTCCGGCAAGCTTAAGATCTATCTTGGCAAGAAAAAAAGATACGATGACGAAATGAACAATCTGGCACGTGTTTTTGAGACGGCAGTCAAGGAAAAATTGACGCTGGAAGGTACGATTCATATGGAAAATTACAAGGCTGGAGACAGCATTGTAGTGGATCCTCCCAAGAAAACAAACAAAAATGTCAAAAAAACGAAAAAGAAAGAAGAAAATTAGCAAAAAAGAACAAACATTCTCTTGATTATTGAGCCTTAAATGGTTATTATATACCTTAGGGGATTGTGAGAATGCAAGGTGAAGGAGGAGCAACGTTGTTAGAGATTAAGACAAATGAGTCAGACTTAGCTGCAAAAATAATTGTAATTGGTGTTGGCGGCGGTGGAAATAACGCAGTCAATCGAATGATAGATGAAGGAATTATGGGTGTTGAATTTGTTTGTGTAAATACAGACAAGCAGCATTTATCAAATTGTAAAGCCGGCAATTGTATTCAGATCGGTGAGAAACTTACCAAAGGATTGGGCGCGGGCGCAGATCCGGAGGTAGGCAAGGCAGCCGCAGAGGAGAATAGAGAAGAGCTTACAGAGCTGGTAAAGGGTGCCGATATGGTATTCGTAACTTGTGGTATGGGTGGCGGAACCGGAACCGGTGCAGCACCGGTCATTGCAGGCATTGCCAAGGAAATGGGCATTCTGACGGTTGGTATTGTGACCAAACCATTCCGTTTCGAGGCGAGAAGCCGTATGAACAATGCAACTTCCGGTATTGACGAGTTAAAGAAAAATGTTGATACATTGATCGTCATTCCAAACGACAAGCTGCTTGAGATCGTAGATCGTCGTACTTCTATGACGGATGCTTTGAAGAAAGCAGACGAAGTGTTACAGCAGGGTGTGCAGGGTATCACTGACCTGATCAATGTACCTGGTCTTATCAACCTTGACTTTGCAGACGTACAGACGGTTATGAAAGATAAGGGGATCGCCCATATCGGAATTGGAACCGGCAGTGGGGACGATAAGTGCGTAGAGGCTGTAAAGGAAGCGATTTCCAGTCCATTGCTTGAGACGACGATCGAGGGTGCATCTCATGTTATTATAAATATTTCCGGTGATGTAGGATTACAGGAAGCAAATGATGCAGCTATGTACATAGAAGAGCTTACGGGTGAGAATACCAATATTATCTTCGGTGTTATGTTTCCGGAGGCAGAAGATGACAGCGTAAAGATTACCGTTATCGCTACAGGATTGGAAGATGATGGCATGCATCTTACAGAGGAGCACACACCGGCATTCTTAAAGAAACCGGCAGCACCAAAGACGAATTTCCCAACCAAAGAGGGACAGCTTGCAAGCTCACGTCCGGTTGCACCATCCGCTTTGGGAAGCAGTCATACTGCCAGACCTCAGACACCTTCCTACAGCCGTCAGGCAGAGGATGGAATCAAGATTCCGGAATTTTTACAGCGTAAGCGTTAAGGACATTAAAACAAGAGAAAATAAGGATTTGGGCCGACTAGAGTTGTTTGTCCAAATCCTTTTCCGTTTGTAACAAAGAAATGAGGTAAGAATGAATCAACAAAACGTACAATGGACGAAAATTCAGGTGAGACAGACAATTGGTGCGTTAGGTATCTTTTTGTCCGTGCTGATTCTGCAGATTTTTGCAGCGGTCATAACGCTTGCTCTGTCTAAGGTGACAGGAATTACACCGAATTCACCGAATTATGTGATGTTTGTATCTATGTTAAGTGCCTTCATGGCGGCTGTGTGGTCCGGCTATTGGTATTGGCGTTCAGATTGGCGAAAACGAGATTTTTCATATCGCAATGCATTACAGCTTCGCCAGCTCATTGCGTTGATCTCGGTGGCAGTAGGCGGCTGTGTTTTTATTAGCATTACACTTACGATATGGCAGACAATCTTTCCGGGAGAGTTTCAGCAGTATTCAAATGTGATGTCCAACTTTTCGACCAGCAGTCCTTGGCTGACATATTGCTATGTGTTGTTGATCGGTCCGATATCCGAAGAGTTGATCTTTCGTGGGGCGATATTGGATCGCTTATATTTGGCATTTCCATTTTGGGCAGCTAATTTGCTGCAGGCACTATTGTTTGGCATATACCACATGAATCTCGTACAGGGAATTTATGCGTTTGTACTGGGAGCAGTTCTAGGCTTGGTGCGTGTCAGTGTCGGAACGATATTTGCATCGATAGGAACACATATTATCTTTAATGCAACCAGCTATGTATTACAACTTGTTTTTCCATCAGGGCAAAAGATCTCGATCGTAATATTTGCCGGTGTATACTTGCTTGCAACCCTTTTATTTGCAGATGGATTATGGTATACTAAAAATAAGTATGAGCAGAATAAAAAGAACGAGTAACAGATAATAAATTCGTGGTGTTGTAGTGCACACGATAATACAAGAAAATACTGACATTTGCTGATGGCAATAAAGAGAGATGGAGAGGGATATGAACAAGATTATTGCGATTTGCGCAGCGCAGATATATCTGTGGGAACAGGAGCGTCAGATCCACGCGATCTGTGATTGTGCCAGGGAACGCGGATATGAGGTTATGATCTACAATCTGTCTGTCAAGATGGATGTTGAGACGAGTCATAGCAGGGGTGAATTGAGCGTGTTTTCTGTCATCCCGTATGATCAGTTAGCTGCATTGGTGGTATTGGGCGAATCTATTAGGAATGATGTGGTTAGTGATGATCTGGTGGCAAAGGCACACAAGAACAACGTTCCGGTAGTTATGCTCGATCGTTACACAAAGGGATGCTATAATATTGAATTTGACTATGAGGAATCATTTGAACAGATCGTACGTCATGTTATCGAATATCATGGTTGTCATGAAGTGAATTTTATGGCAGGATTTCGAGAAAATAATTTTTCGGAACAAAGATTAGATACTTATCGACGTGTTATGAAAGAAAATGGCTGTACCGTCAAAGAAGAGTACATTGCTTATGGAGATTTTTGGGAAATTCCGTCCCGCGCCGCAATGGAAAAATGGGTGCAGGAATGGGAGGCTGGTACGTCCAGAAGACCGGAGGCTATCATATGTGCAAATGATATGATGGCGATTACAGCGAGCAATGTGCTGCAAAATCATGGATTGAAAGTACCGGAAGATGTTATTGTGACCGGTTTTGACGGGCTGTTATTGGGTGAATGCTGTATGCCAAAGCTGACTTCTGCCAAGAATGACGCAGCACAGATTGGCTTGAATGTCATACAGATGATCGATGATCACCAAAATGGGAAATGTACAAATGTATATGACATTGTTGTTCCTTTTTATGTCGATTATAGTGAATCGTGTGGCTGTGAGCCGGTCAAACAGCGCAATTTAAGCGAGGAAGTCATGCACTGGTATGGTCAGAGAGAGATAGCCCGATATCAGTCATATGACTTTTTCATGATGACGAATAGCATGTCAGATGGTCATTCTCTGGTTAAGCTGGCAGAGTCGTTCCAACAATATATAGATTGTTTTCCAGCGGATAATTTCATGATAATTGTAAATTATAATTTCTATCATGATTCTGACATTTGCTGTGCGAGTGACGTGACTGACTTGGTTAAGCTGGTTGAAATGTGCGATGGAACATTTTCGATGCCATTAGAACGGATACCACTGGAAAAGCAATTACAGTGTTTTGACAGGATCCGAGCCTGCACCAATCAGCTGATCGTTGTGCCAATTCATTGGCAATCAGAGATCTATGGCTATATGGTGGTCTCACATGATGCAGCCAAGATGGATTATGGAATGTTATATGAGTTTTCCATGAGTTTGGATCAGGTGTTTGGTGCAGTACGTAAGCAGGCGCAGTTGTATAGCTTATATGTTAAAGATGCATTGACAGCGATTTATAATAGACATGGATTTTATGACGAATTACGCAATCGGATCGCAAAGCTTGCCGGCAAGCGCAAAATGTTGTTTATGGCATCGGTAGATCTGGATCGGCTCAAATTGATCAATGATCATTATGGACATATAGAAGGAGATTTTGCCATTCGCAGTATAGCGCAGGCGATATCCGACACTGCCGTTGCGGTAGATGGGATATGTGCACGTTTCGGCGGGGATGAATACGTCATGTGTCTGGTAGAAGAGTATGACAAGGCAAATCTCACGTTTTATGAGAACTATCGTCAAATGCTTCAGGAACGGATCGCGCAGATTGACAGAGAAAGTGGTAAGCCATACCGGATCGGTGCCAGTTGTGGTGTGATCTGGGAAGAAATCCACGGAGCGTCTGACATAGAACATATTATGAAGCAGGCAGATGACAAGATGTATGCGGATAAAGAAGAACATCACAAGCGTTTAACACAGAAGGAGACAAAAGAATGATGAAATGGTATGATCAGGCAGTTTTTTATCACATTTATCCACTGGGACTTTGTGGATGCGCCAAAGAAAATACAGGGATCGCGGAATCCCATTTTGATCAGTTAAAGGAGTGGGCAGAACATGCCGCTAAGTTAAATTGCACGGCAATTTATATCGGACCGTTGTTTGAGTCAGTGGGGCATGGGTATGAGACGACAGATTATCGCAGAGTAGACTGTCGTTTGGGAACAAACGATGATTTCAGAGATTATGTAGCATATTGCCACAAGTTAGGACTTCGCGTGATCGTAGACGGTGTCTTTAATCATGTCGGACGAGAGTTCTTTGCATTTAAGGATGTGCAGCAAAATAGAGAGCAGTCTCCATATTGCAGTTGGTTTTGTAACCTGAATTTTGGTGGAAATAACGAGTATAATGACGGCTTTTCTTATGAAAACTGGGGCGGATATAATCTGTTAGTCAAGTTAAATCAGCAGAATCCGGAAGTGCAGAACTATATTTTTGACGCGATCCGTTTTTGGGTGGCTGAGTTTGATATTGATGGAATCCGTTTGGATGCGGCAGATGTACTGGATCATGGCTTTATGCATGCGATGCGTCAGATGACAGATGCTATGAAACCGGATTTTTGGTTGATGGGTGAAGTGATTCATGGTGATTACAGTCGTTGGGTAAACGACGGCATGCTGCATTCGGTAACAAATTATGAGCTGCATAAAGGCTTGTATTCCGGGCATAACGATCATAATTATTTTGAGATCGCTCATTCCGTAAAACGCTTACTTGGCATTTGCGGAGACTACCGCTTGTATACATTTATGGATAATCACGATGTAGAGCGCATTTATTCGAAATTGAACAATAAAGAGCATATGGGTTTGGTAACGCTGCTCGTTTATACATTATACGGAATCCCTTCCATGTACTATGGATCAGAATTTGGTATCGAAGGGAAAAAGGAACAAGGATCAGACTGGAACTTGCGTCCTCATCTGGAACTTGCAGATTATGCGGATGCATATACCAATAATCCGATTACAGCATTGTGCGTGAAATTGGGCGAATTAAAGAAACAGTATCCGGAGTTGAGTGAGGGACAATATCAGGAACTGTCATTGACTAATCGTCAATTTGCATATGCGAGAGCACTTTCAGAAACGGCAATGATCACGTTACTCAATTGCGATGACGTGTCGACAACAATTACCGTACAGGCGCCGGTTGGAGCTTCAAGTGCTACAGATATGTTAGGACAGGCAGAACATGTACAATATGAGAATGGACAACTGCAGGTTACTTTGCCGGCAAATTGTGGAACAGTGATCTATTTAGGGGAGAAAGTAGAACCCATAACCACAGAGAAGGTATCTTCGGATACAGAGAAGCCGATTGCTACAGAGAAGGTATCTGCAGAGACAGAAAAGTCGATTGCTGCAGGAAAAGTGTCTTCTGAGAAGAACGCAGAACCATCTTATGTGTTACTATTGAATGGATCGCCACATTGTAATGGTTCGACAGCAACAGCACTTGAGGAAGTTGCAGGTGCCTTAGAACGCAACGGCGTGCACACAGAAATTGTACAGGTCGGTCACCTGGCGGTACGCAGTTGTATGGCGTGTGGGGCTTGCGCAGAAACCGGTAAATGTGTTATTGATGACATTGTCAATGAAATTGCACCAAAGTTTGAAAAAGCGGATGGTCTGGTAGTTGGAAGTCCGGTATATTATGCCTCTGCCAATGCAACGCTTGTGGCGTGCCTGACCAGATTGTTTTACAGTACACACTTTGATAAACGTATGAAAGTTGGTGCTTCTGTAGTGTCTGCAAGACGAGGCGGATGTTCGGCATCGTTTGATGAGCTCAACAAATTTTTCACAATCTCCGGTATGCCGGTAGCATCCAGCCAATACTGGAACAGCATTCATGGCAATAACGCAGATGAGGCAAAGCAGGATGGAGAGGGCCTTCAGATTATGAGAACACTTGGAAATAATATGGCATTTTTGATCAAGAGTATTGCTATGGGTAAAGAAATGTTTGGTCTGCCGGAGCCGGAAGAACGTATCGGGACGAACTTCATTCGGTAGATCTTTAGCGGATGGTTTTAGAGGATAACAAAGTGGCTGTTCCAACATAAGTGGAACAGCCACTTTTTTTACTTTATGGGAAACTTATCGTAGTGTGGTGTTATTCCTTAGGAAAACAATTTGACACCATCTTCCTGACCGTACACAGCGAATCCATCGTATCCGGCGGTTTCCAGACGATTTAAGAATTTGCCCAGTTTCTTAGGACGGGCGATCGTTGAAACCAGATATTCGCTGCGAAGTTCTTCAGCATATTGCAATGCAGCTGCATAAGTATCCGGATCATAGAATACCGCAATGCGCTTTTTCTGTCCCGGGATTTCGTAACCGTTATCCATCAAAATACCAAAGATACGCTCAAAGCCAATGGAAAATCCAACTGCCGGGATATCTTCGTTTAAGAATTTACCGATCAGATTGTCATAACGTCCACCACCGGCAACAGCGCCACTATAGCCCTCTGCTTCTACTTCAAAGATCGTTCCGGTGTAATAGCCCTGACCGCGCACGAGAGACGGTGTGAATTCGATCGGAAAGGCATTGCCGGAGACAGAAGTTACGGTATCCATAATGTATTTCAGAGAAGCAACATAGTCGGCATCGCATACTTTTGCGACAGAATCCAGATCCAAAGCGCCGCTTTCAAACAAGGCAATAAATTTTTCAATAGCAGAAGCATCAAATGCATTTTCTTCTAATTCTTTCTGCACACCTTCAATACCGATCTTATCTAATTTATCAAAAATGATCGCCAGTTTTTCATGATCTTCCTCGGCAAAGCCTGCATAAGTAAAGATTGCCTTGAGGATGCGGCGGTCGTTGATCTTGACCTTAAAAGAAGATAGACCAATGCGGGTCAGAGCCTTTGTCGTTGTAAGGATCAATTCCACTTCGGCATCTGGAGAGGCATTGCCAATGATATCGATATCGCACTGCATAAACTCTCTAAGACGTCCCTTCTGTGGCCGCTCTGCGCGGTATACGCGGTCCATCTGAATAACCTTGAAAGGATTCATCAGATCATTGCGGTTGTTGGCATAATAGCGGGAAAGTGGCAGTGTCAGGTCATAACGCAGCCCCATATCGGCAAGCGTCTGTTCGGTAGGGGCTTCTGCTTCTAAGGCAGAGGATAACTTTTTGCCTCGTTTTAAGATCTTGAAGATCAGATTTAAATTTTCGCCACCTTCGCTTTTATCTAAGTTTACAGCATCTTCTATAATAGGGGTTGTGATACGTTCAAAACCCGCTTCCTGATATGTTTCACGGATGATCTCCTGCAGATGATCGCGGATCATAACCTCCTTTGGCAGATAATCTCTCGTTCCTTTTACCGGTGTTGCTTTCATTATTTCAATTCCTTTCTGGTAAGTATTGACGCAAAACAGCAGAAATACAGATAGAATGATCTGCATTTTTTTGTTCTACGGCAGTAATAGTCTATCATATTTTAATACAGCGGGCAAATATCATTTTGACTTATTTCGCAGAATAGTGTAATATGGCATGTATAAGTCTGATGATAAATGGCAGATCACAGTTGATGTTTATCTGCAGATTTACACATTATAATCAATGGAGGAATCGAAAACTATGGACAAGAAGTTAAGAGTTGGTATCCTTGGCGGTACCGGTATGGTAGGACAGAGATTTATTTCGCTTTTGGAAAATCATCCTTGGTTTGAGGTAACTACGATTGCCGCAAGCCCACGCAGCGCTGGGAAGACCTATGAGGAAGCTATCGGCGGACGCTGGGAAATGACAAAACCAATCCCGG
>OLSC01002855.1_pt1 | contig 10708 bp, 9 predicted proteins | sample 1672881 | NCBI WGS metagenome assembly OLSC01 (sample SAMEA3136733, study PRJEB25190) | human gut metagenome | biome: human gut; feature: human-associated habitat; material: faeces | place: Austria | collected 2013
TCCTGTTCGTGCGGAACTCGCGATAAACTTAACCCCCACACCCCTCACGCGGCGGGCAACCGTCGTTGGGCTTATCACTGACACGAATAAACCGCTTGTATATCGTCTGCTGGCTTGGCACGGTACAATACTTGCAGCTTTAATTCATGAATAAGTGGAGTTATTGATGGCAGAATCTCGTGCGGAGCGTAGGGCTCGTCGTGCTTTGGTGGAGGCGGTTGAGGGGTCGAAGGAGGAGAAATCTTCTACGAAATCCAAGTCTTCTAAAGCTGCAAAAAGCAAATCGACCAAGAGCAGGGCTAAGACCAAGCGTTCTGACTCTCGTCGAGGCGGAGACAAAGCGTCTCAGACTCGCTCCAAGCGTCCGCATAAAGATCCGGTTTCGCCTGCGCGTAAGGCTGTGGATCCCAAGTCTCCCTGTTCCATCATGAGAGCTTGTGGCGGATGCACGGCGCTCAATCGTCCTTATAAAAAGCAGTTGGCAGCTAAGCAGGCTGCTATGGAGGAGCTTTTTGCTTCGCTTTGTGAGCGTGAGGGCATTGCTGTAGATCCTATTCGTGGCATGGGTGTCACCCTGGGCGACCCGGGCAAATATCCTGCGCCGCGCGGTTTTCGCCATAAGGCCGCCACTCCCTTTGCTCCCGGTAAGGAGGGCGCTGTCCGTTGCGGTTTCTTTGAGCGCGGCACGCACAAGATCGTTGCCGTACCCGAATGCCCCGTCGAGGCACCGGGCGCCCGTCAGATTCTCAACGGCATCGCACGCGAAGCTGAGCGGCTGCATATTCCCGCCTTTAATGAGGACAAGCATCTTGGTTTGCTTCGCTATGCCGTCGTCCGCTGCGGTTGGCGTACCGACCAGGTCATGGTCACGCTCGTGACCGCTCAGCGCGACTTGCCGCATGCGCAGGAGTTCTTTGAGGCTGTCGCCGCACTCGATCCGCGCATCGTCACCGTCGCCCAAAACATCAACGGACGCCCCGGCAACGCCATCCTCGGCGAGGAAACCCGCATTGTATATGGCGCCGAGTGCATGCGCGACCAGCTGCTCGGCTGCGAGTTCGATATCTCCCCCACCGCATTCTACCAGACCAACCCGCAGCAGACCGAGCTGCTCTATCAGCTCGCGATTGACGGCATGGACCTGCAGCAGGGCGACGTACTCATGGATGCCTATTGCGGTAGTGGAACTATCGGCCTGTGCGCAGCCAAAGCCGCCCAGGACAAGGGCGTCGGTATTATGCTGCTTGGCGTGGAGCGCAACCACGCCGGCATTGCCGACGCACGTCGTAATGCCGAGCTCAACGGCCTCACCCGCAGCGCCTGGTTTATGGCCGACGATGCCACCGACTACATCCTAGATGCCGCCGACAACAACGAGCGGGTCGATGTCCTTTCCATCGATCCGCCGCGCGCCGGCTCTACCCCCGAGTTCCTCGAAGCTGCCTGCGCGCTTAAGCCGCGCCGCATCACCTATATCAGCTGCAACCCCGTGACTCAAGAGCGCGACCTGCATCAGCTCCTCGACGAAGGCTATCGCCTGCTCAAGATCACGCCCGTCGACATGTTCCCTCACACCGACCACACCGAAACCGTAGCGGTCCTCGAACGCCGCTAACCAACCTCAGTAGATTTTTGGGACAAGAAAGGGGGCGACCCGCCTGGGCCGCCCCCTTCGCTTGGTTTATAAACTCCGCTACATCCCATTGCGCAGATCGCACACGCCGGCTGCCGCCATCTCGCGCAGCAGCGTCTCGCGGTCGCGCGTCACGATCAAATCCAGCGGGAAGTGAATCTCGTCGAGCATCTTACGCGCGTGATCGAGCTTGCCAATGGCCATGCCAATGTGGGCATCGGTCGACACGCCAATGCCCACGCCCAGCTCGGCGCAGCGCTCGGCAATCTTGCGGCATACGGCCCAATGCTCAGTGTCGACACCGTGTTCAAGACTATGGTTGTTGATCTCGATAATCTTGTGCTTGGCCTTAGCTGCCAACAGCACCTCGTCGATATCGAACGGCACACCCGAACGCCCCGTGTGACCCAGCATGAACACCTTGGGGTGCTCCAGGGCATTGATATACATCTCGGTCGTCTGGGCCAGCGTCGCGCCCTCAGCAATCTGCGGATTATGCACGCTTGCAACCAAATAATCCAAATTACGCGTAACCAAATCGAACAGCGAATGCTGACGGCTGTACGAATCGCCGGCAATATCGAGCGTGACAGGAGTGTCCTCGCCAAACAGGCTTCCGTCCAGCGAAACGATATCGGCCTCGGCACCACGCAGCACCAGCACGCCGCTCCAAATGCGCGGCCAGATATCCTGGTTGATAAAGAACTGGTAACTGCGCAGGTCATTGGGGCAAGCCGTAACCATAGAGCTCAAATGGTCGGCAGATCCGAGCACCTGCAGGCCACGCTCTGCCGCCCAGTACACATTCTCCTCAATGGTCGAATATGCATGCGCAGAGAACATCGTATGGGTATGAATGTCACAAGAAAGCAGGTAGGGCATCAGGTCTCCTTATCTGGCACGGCCGTCGCTTATATTCATTGTACGCATAGCCTTCGATAGTCGTAAAACCACTCCATCCCAAAGACACAACGTCCATGACAACGGGGTCCGGCTTAACACCAAACCCCGTTTTACGTAAAACATTGTAGGCAGAGCGCTTTACTTTTAACGATACTCGTCCGCCAACTGTTTCCAAGCGGGTAGCGAATTGATAATCGTTTCGTAACTCACGCAATAGCCCAGGCGGAACCAACCAGGCATACCAAAACTGTCCGAGGGAACCGCAAGCAACTCATACTTCTTTGCACGCTCGCAAAACGCATTCGCATCGGGTTCCAGCGCCTTCACCCACAGGTAGAACGCGCCATCCGGCTCAACATAGGTGTAGCCGTACTCCGCTAGTGCGTCGGTAAGCGCGGTGCGGTTGCGCGCATAGGCCTCGACATCGCTCGGCTCATCGATGCAATCGATGATCACGCGCTGGAAGAGTGCCGGTGCGCATACAAAACCTAGCGTACGGGCAGCACCCGCAACAGCCGGCATCAGACGGGCAGTCTGCGGATTGGTGTTGGGAACCAAGATCCACCCCACGCGCTCGCCCGGCAGCGACAGCGACTTGGAATACGAGTAGCACACGATGGTGTGCTCGTAGATCGAGGGTACCCAAGGCACCTCGGCACCGTACACAATCTCGCGGTACGGCTCATCCGAGATGAGCATAATCGGATTCTCGGGATCGCGCTGAGCGTTGGCCTCGCGCAGAACATTGGCCAGTCGCGTCAGCGTGTCGCATGTATATACGGCACCGGTCGGATTGTTGGGAGAGTCGATGATGACGGCCGCCGTCTTATCGCTGATCGCCTTGAGCACGTTGTCCACGCTCAACTGGAACGTATCTTCATCGGCGAGCGCCTCAACACACGTACAGCCGGCCTTCTCAATCCAAACGCGATACTCCGGAAAGTACGGGGCGATAACAATAACCTCGTCGACCGGGTTCGTAACGGCGTTGAGCGTGCAGGTGAGCGAAGCCGCGGCACCCACCGTCATAAATACGTCTTTGCCCTCATAGCTCGTGCCAAAGCGGCGGTTGAGCGATTCGGCCACAGCGGCACGACATTGCGGCAGGCCCGGTGCGGGCGTGTAGCCGTGCAGCTGGTCGCTCGGCAGCTCCAGGGCCTTCTTAATCGACTCAGCCACAGCAGCGGGCGCCGGAACGCTCGGATTGCCCAGCGAAAAATCGAATACGTTTTCCGCACCGATCTGCGCCTTGCGCTCAAGGCCATAGCTAAAAATCTCACGGATGATGGAGCTTTCCGCGCCGCGAGCATACATAGTTTCGTTGATCATCTGTTCCCCTTTCGCATAGGCGCTATTGTACGCTTTAGCCGAGCAAAGTGCCGCAGCAATGTTAATTGGGGACAGACTTAAATGCGTGAAAACGCTCATTTAAGTCTGTCCCCAATCAACAGACGGCCCCATATCGCTCAAAAAAGCCTCCGCAGGTTTCCCCGCGGAGGCTTTCGCCACAAAGACTATTTGTCGGCGTCGGCGTCGGTGTCGACATCGGCACCGACGACGGCATGGTCATCGTCAGCATCATCGGATGCGGCTTCGGCATCCTCCTGCATGGCCGCCTGCGCAAAGGCCGCGGCATCAGCCGCCAGCTCCTCCTCGCTCATGCGAGGCGCGCGCTTCTTGGTCGGCATGCCGGCCGCCTTGGCATTGCGCTCCTCCTTGGCCGCCAGGATATCGCCCTCGCGCTCAAGGTAGGCATTCCACTCGTTGTCGAGCAGGGCATTCACGGCATCGCCCTCGACGGTCTCGCGCTCGAGCAGCACCTTCGCCATCAGATCGAGCTGATCGCGACGGGCATCCAAAATCTCGACCGCACGACGATGGGCTTCGCGCATGATGCGCTGAACCTCGATATCGATGCGGCGTGCCGTCTCCTCGGAGTAATCCTGGTGATCGGCGTAATCGCGACCAAGGAACACCTGATGCTGCGCCTCGCCAAACACTTGCGTGCCCAGCTCCTCGCTCATGCCCAGACGCGTAACCATCTCGCGCGCCATCTTGGTTGCGCGCTCCAGATCGTTGCTCGCGCCCGACGTGATGTCATCGCACATGAGCTCTTCGGCAACGCGACCGCCCAAGAACACGGCGAGCTCGTCGAGCATCTCGTTCTTGGTCTTGAGGAAGTGGTCCTCCTGCGGAAGCTGCAGCGTGTAGCCCAGAGCCTGACCGCGGTTGACAATCGAGATCTTGTGGACCGGATCGGAGTGCTCCAGGATGTGGCCCACCAGGGCGTGACCGCTCTCGTGGTAGGCAATCGTGGTGCGCTCGGCCTCGGTCATCACGCGACCCTTGCGCTGCGGTCCGGCAATCACACGCTCCATCGATTCCTCGACCTCGTCCATCGAGATCACGGAACGATGGCGGCGGGCAGCCAGCAGCGCAGACTCGTTGAGCAGGTTCGCCAAATCGGCGCCAGTAAAGCCAACGGTCATCTGGGCGAGTTTCTCAAACTTAACGTCCTCGTCCATCGGCTTGTTCTCGGCATGCACGCGCAAGATCTGCTCGCGGCCCTTCACATCCGGACGGTCGACCGTAACCTGACGGTCAAAACGGCCGGGACGCAGCAATGCCGGATCCAGGATGTCAGGACGGTTGGTCGCAGCGATCAGGATGACCGACTCGCTTTCCTCAAAGCCGTCCATCTCGACCAGCAGCTGGTTGAGCGTCTGCTCGCGCTCGTCGTGACCGCCGCCCAAGCCAGCTCCGCGCTGACGTCCCACGGCATCGATCTCATCGATGAAGATGATCGACGGGGCCTGGGACTTGGCCTCCTTAAAGAGGTCACGCACACGGCTGGCGCCGACACCTACGAACATCTCGACAAAGTCGGAACCCGAGATGCTAAAGAACGGCACGCCCGCCTCGCCGGCAACGGCCTTGGCCAGCAGCGTTTTACCGGTGCCCGGAGGGCCAACCAGCAACACGCCACGCGGGATCTTGGCGCCCAGCTTGCGATAGCGATCCGGATCGCTCAAAAAGTCACGGATCTCCTCGAGCTCCTCGACTGCCTCGTCCACTCCGGCAACGTCTTCAAACTTGACCTTGGGGCGTGTGGCCTCGTTGGTCTTGGCGTTGGTCTTGCCAAACTGCATGTTCCTGTTGTTGGCGCCCATCATCTGGCGCATAAAGTAGAACATGATGGCGATAAGGGCGATCGTCGGAAGCACACTCATCGCCAAGTCGCCCCAAAAATCGGGATCGTTGGTGTTGACGATGTACTTGGTATCGGGGTGCTCCGCCATGAGCTCGGCAAGCGAATCGGAGCCGACATAGGTCGAGGAGAAGCTCTTGAGCTCGCTCGTATCGCCCTTGTCCTTCTTCGTCTTCCAGTAATGACCCGTCACGCTTCCGTCTTGAACCGTATAGGTCAGATCTTCGACGCGATCCTGCTTGATGGCGCTGACCATCTCGCTCGTCGCGAGCTTAACGGTATTGCTGGAATTGGCAAAGCCGGAGCCCATGTTAAAGAAGGCGTAGCCCAGAAGCGCGCAAGCCAAAATAAAATACAGCCAGCCCGTACGCGTGGGCTTCTTGCCTCCGGGCATCCCCGGGATTTTAGGCTCCCGGGGAGTCTGGGAATTGTTATCGTTACGGTCGTCGGGCATCTTACGAATAAACCTCCGGTTTCAAAATGCCCAGATACGGAAGGTTGCGATAGCGCTCGGCATAGTCGAGGCCGTAGCCCACCACAAAGGCATCGGGGCAATGGGTTCCAACATACTTGGGCGTGATGGCCGAGACGCGGTCCTCAACGTCCTTCCACAGGAAGGCGGCGACCTCCAGAGAAGCGGGCTTGCGGCTCTCGAGGTTCTTCATCAGATACTTGAGCGTCAGGCCCGAGTCCAGAATGTCCTCGACGATCAGCACGTCGCGACCGCGGATGTCGATATCCAGGTCCTTAATGATACGCACGATACCCGAGGACTTCACACCGTCGGCGTAGCTCGAAACAGCCATGAAATCGATGTTGGTCGGCAGCTCGATCTTACGCATCAGGTCGCCCATAAAGACCACGGCGCCGCGCAGGACCGCAATCAGCACCAGATCCTTACCCGCGTAGTCGCGCGTAATCTCCTCGCCCAGGCGAGAGACGATACCGTCGATATCCTCCTGCGTGAACAGAACCTTCTCGATATCCGGATGTTGAGAAGCCATGACAACCCTTTCTTGTGCTTATCGCCCACACACCGCCGTATGGACGCGAACTACACATTCTAGCAGCGCACGGGGTAAATTTACCAGCCCGTGCGCCATCAGCGCGGGAATACCGTCAACGTCGCACAGAATAGCAGGCGTGGGACGCTATTCCGCATCGACCACGCGGAGCAGATATGCCACGCGCGTTGCGGCCGTGCACTTAAAACGCTCGTCCGCGCGAACTCCGGCGACCCACACCACGGCACCCCCCGGCGCCGTTCTTATCACGGGTACGCCAGAGCGGTCTGAAACAGGAATGCGCACCTCGTTCAACAGGTCTGACACTTTCTTGCTTCGGCCGTTCATCCCCAACGGGCACATTACATCTCCCGGCACAGGGCTATCCACCCACAGGCGTGCCGATCGTGCCTCAGCGGGAATCTCCCCGCGCGAGCCGGCTAGCATCCGCACGCTATCGCGGTCGGCGAACCCCAGGGCCGCCGCATCCACCAAGGCCGCAACCTCTCCGGCAGCAGCAAGCTCGCGGGCACGGTGCACGATATCGCACCCCGGCTCCACAGCCATCGGCTCTGCTGTCAGCAGACGCCCCGCCCCCAACGGCAGACGACCGGGAACGGGGATCCAGTCGGCTACTAAGCCCTCGCGCGCCGCCGGGGCCTTGAGCGCCAACATGCCAAACTCCACACGGGCATCAATTCCCGCCGGAAGCGTAACCGAGCCCGAGCCCGCAGCGACGCAGGCGAGCACGCGCTCCACATGCCGCATCTCCAGTCGCGCGTCGGGATCGATGCGCTTAATCGCCAACCGCACGATACGCCGTGCAATCACCACCTCGGCGGCGGCAAGACGGCGTGCATCGAGCACCAATGCGCCCGCCGCCTCCTTGCGCAAGCAGCTTCGAAACGCCTGTGCCGAAAGCTGGGAAAGAAAGGCGTCTTCGTCGCCCAGAATTTCGCAAGCGGCGCCAATTGTCTTACAGACGTTCGCGTTGCGCTGTGCCACCACCGGCATCACCCGATGGCGCACATAGTTGCGCAGGTACGAAACGTCCTCGTTGCTTTCATCTTCCCGCCATGGCTGACCGTGCACCTGCAGATAGCTCACGAGCTCATCATGCGTGAGGTCGAGCAAGGGGCGCACCACAATGTTCCGACGGCGCGGAATGCTCGATAGACCCGCAGGACCCGATCCTTTAATGGCATTCATCAAAAATGTTTCCGCGCGGTCCGACGAGGTATGCGCGGTACAGATACGAGCCGCCGTCCGCGGTGCGCCCGATTCGGCACAAAGTTCGCGAACATATCTCCGCGCCGCGGCATAGCGCACCTCGCGTGCCGCAGCCTCGATATTGCCCGATTCGTTATCAAAATAGGCATGCTCAACACACAGCGGCAAGCCGTATTGCGCACACAGGTCACGTACAAAGGTCTCGTCGCCATCGGATGCCTCCCCGCGCAGATGATGGTTCACATGCAGCACGTGCAAACGCTCGCGCGCAATGGGAGCGACGCCGCGGCCGTCCTGGATATCCAGCTTTGATGTGCACGCCATAAGGAGCAGTGCCGTCGAGTCCGCACCGCCTGATACCATGAGCACTACGGGGGCAGCGGCCTGCCGCGTTGCCAGAGCGCTCTTATCCGTCCTCGGCGCGGCATGATGTCCATAGTGCTGAGATACCGTTGGCATTAGCTTCCTCCTCTATTCGTCCGCACCCATTGTATCCTTTGGAATCTTATGTCTCGCCTGCACCTTCATATCCTCGGCAGCGGCTCAAAAGGCAACTGCGCACTCGTCGAGGGGCCTCAGGGGCTCATCATGATCGATAACGGCCTGTCCCGCCGCGAGACACTTAAACGCATGGCGGAGCTTGGCCTCTCGGCAGACGACGTCGCCGCTCTTGTAATCACTCATGAGCATGGAGACCATATCAAGGGGCTCGATGTATGGTACAAGCACTGGCATGGCCCCCTCTTTGCCAGCAGGGACACCCTTTCATGCAAAGAAAGCCTCGCGCACCTGCCCGTAGAGGAATTTGACCCCGGCGACACGCTCCCCATTGCCGGCATCCACGTACAAACCTACTCAACATCGCACGATGTCATCAATCCTGTCGGCTATCGATTCAATGCTCTCGATGATTCCATTGGGTTTGCCACCGACACCGGAGAGTTGTCGAGAAAGGCCATAGGCATCCTCAAAGACTGTCGAGTTCTCGCACTCGAAAGCAACCACGATGTGACTATGTTGCGCGAAGGAACGTACCCCCGCTTTCTTCAGGAGCGCATCCTGTCCACAAAGGGGCACCTCTCCAACAGCCAGGCCGCCGAAGCCGCGCACGAACTTGTTACCGATCGCACCGAACAGCTCATCGCCATGCACATCAGCCAGGACAATAATCGTCCAAGCCTTACCGTCAAAAGCTATGCCAACGCGCTTGATGCAAAGCTCGATGATGAGCTCGGCAGCTCTGCCACACTTCTTCAAGGGCCACGGAAGCTCTCGATACGCCCTGCAAGTCAGTATCAACCGACAACTATTCAATAGTCCCTCAAGACAACAAAAGGGGGCTGGGAATCACTTCCCAGCCCCCCCTTAACTCATACTCTCGATTGGAGCAGAGCCATCGTTAGTCGATAGAGATCTTGGTGACATTATTCTTCTCGACGATCTTGGGAACCGTAACGGTCAGGATGCCGTCAGCATACTTAGCCGAAAGGCCCTCGCTCGAAGCGTCCTTCAGATACACGCCGCGCGTCGCGCTGTACGAGCCGAACTCCTTCTGCAGGAAGTTCTTACCCTCGTTTTCGGCACTCTCCTCGACGTTCACGCTGATCGACAGGCGACCCTCATTGAGCTCAACGTCGATGTCATCCTTGGCAACGCCGGTCAGATACGCCTTAACCTCGTAGCCATCGCCCTTGTCCTCAACGTCAACGGGGAACGCCTTGGAGGCAACCGAGCTATTCGCTAGGTCGGTCATGTCATCAAACAGATCAAACAGCGAACTTGCAGAAGGACGGACGCCAAAAACCGAACGATAAGGAACCATGCTTGCCATGTTTACCACTCCTTGTAAGGACTGCCGAGTCATCTTCTAGGTGACTGGGACTTCTTTTGACGCCTTTATATATGCCCAGCAGCTTCTCATATATACACTGACTATAAAGTTTTTTAAGTCTCTTACTATAAGCATATCTAAGTGTAGATGACTAAGGTTTTAGATAGATTAAGGTTCTTTGAACCATGCCTTAAATAGCGAGTATGTCCCTGGCAAATTCGGGCACGGGGCTTACAATGAGCGCGTAAGCGTTGTTGATAACGAGCTAAAGGGCACCATGGACGATCAAAGACAGGACAACAGGTTTATGCCGACGCAGGGCGAAGAGTCCACCGCGCAGCCGGCGCGGTTCCATCGCCCCCATATCTCGCAAGAGCCCATCAATGATTCCGAGCCCGAGTATGTAACGAGAAGTCGATATCAAACACTCGAGGATGTACAAACGGGGCGCAAAAATATGGGCGTGGCCTCGGGTGACCCTGTATATCTAAAAGATGCCCCGCTCTCTAAAAACAGCGCAGACCATGATGGGCCGATGAAAGAATCCGCTACTCAGCAACAAAGAGGGCCGCGGCCCAAGCAAACCTTGACGCATTCGGCTCGCTATCTCGAAACGCCAAAAAAGGGAAAGTCGATCTTCGTTTCGTCAAGTAAACGACGCAAGCAACATCGACTGGCAATCCTGCTTTTGATCATTGCGGCCACAGCAGTTGCCCTTGTTATTCGTTTTATTTTCTTTAAATAAAAGCTCAATACCAAAAAGAATTAAATCGTCTGGCGTAAATGAGTTATTTATGCCCCGTAAACGCAAAAAAGGGGGAGGCCGCGAGGCCTCCCCCTTCTAAGTTCAAGCGTACGGCTCGGTGCCGTCCACCGGTCAGCGGCGCCCTGGCCTCCCA
>OLSC01002878.1_pt1 | contig 10638 bp, 12 predicted proteins | sample 1672881 | NCBI WGS metagenome assembly OLSC01 (sample SAMEA3136733, study PRJEB25190) | human gut metagenome | biome: human gut; feature: human-associated habitat; material: faeces | place: Austria | collected 2013
TCTCCTTCGGCAGGGTGGACACCGACTCCACAAAGGGCACTTTAAAGTAAATGCCGGGCTCCTCAATGATTCGTTTTACCTTACCAAACTGACGGACCAGCTGATATTCGTTCTGCTGGGCCACCGTCAGGGACGAGGCCAGAGCGATCGCTCCGACTGTAAAAATTCCAAGGCCTGCTGCCATTTTCTTCTTCATATGCTTATTCTCCTCCATTATTGTCTTCTGTATCGGCTGTCACGGTCTCTCCACCGGAAAATTTTTCCAGGGGAAGGACTTTTTCTACGCCGTCGCCGCTGTCGATCACCAGTTTCACATCCGGAAGCACCGTCTCCATGGCTTCGTAGTACATCCGCTCTTTCGTGATCTCCGGATTTTTCCTGTATTCTTCATACATGGCGTTGAAACGGGCCACCTGGCCTTCCGCCTCGTTGATGCGGGTTTGTTTCGCGGCCTCGGCATTTTTGATTATCTGGTCTGCCTCGGCTTCTGCCTCCGGAAGCTTCTCGCTCCGGTATTTCTCCGCGTTATTGAGGGTCGTCTCCTTGCCCTGTTTGGCCGTTTCTACCTTTTTAAAGGCCTCCATCACTTCTGTTGTCGGGGGCTCGGAGTCCTGCATCGTGATATTCGTGAGCATGAGGCCGATCTCCTGCTGCTCCAGCTGTGCCATGATCATCTCTTTGATCTTCGCCTGGATCTCACTTTTTCCGGTGGTCAGGACATCGTCCACCACATAGCTTCCGATAACGTTTCGGATGCAGCTCTGAGAAATATTTCTCAGGATCTGCTCCGGCTCTCTCGATCCGTAAAGATAGGCCACCGGGTCGGAAATCCGGTACTCCACGAAGAAATCCACGTCGATAAAGTTATAATCGGAGGTAATCATGATGCTCTCCGCCTCCACCATCTCGTTGTTTTCCTCGGTGTAGCCCACCGGAAAACCCTGGATTGTGGTGTTCACCTTCCGAACCTCCTGAATAAAAGGAAGCTTGAAGTGAAGACCTGTCTCCGTCACGGCTTTTGGTTTACCGAAGGTCACCAGCACGGCCTGTTCCTGCTCCTGAATCTGATAAAAGGAGCCAAAGACCGCCGGCACAAGGACGCCTGCCGCGATGGCAGCTCCCACAACCAGTTTCATGTGCTTCATTTTTTTGCTTTTGTTCTTCTTCGGTTTGTTTTCTTTTTCCGAAACCTGTTCGTAAATAACATCCTTCCAGTTCTGATTCTGTTCTTCCATAGTTCTCCTCCGTTTTGTGGTGAAAAAGGGATTTTGAGTACAAAAAAGACCTTTACCTAAGCATAATGTATGTCTTAGACAAAAGTCTCGCTAATCGCTTACATGACGCGGATATTTCTATCGTCCTGACGCCATCATGTACCATTCTGCTCCTGACGGAACAGCCTGGCAGCTACTCCCTTTTTTCTGTTGGTTTATATTTTAATCCGCGCACCGCACTTCGAAAATACGCCACAGGCGTTACTCCTACAGCCAGCTCAGCCCAGGTTGCCTTACGTCACACAGGAGTATCTGCTTAGTGCTGCTGTATTCCTACCCTGACACGGTTCACAGAGTCCTGTTGCGTAAGACCCAGACGTCAACGCCACTTATAAAAGGCAGCCCCACAACGAAAAGTCCTCGGATTGGTATCACCCCTGCTATAGCGGATTGCAGGTTCAGAGCACCGCTAACTCTCCGGCTGCGCGGAAGCTTTATGACAAAATTGATTCCGGACTATTGTAACTGAAAAATAAGTACTTGTCAACTGAATTTTACAGTCTCGCTCACAACACCGGCCAGTGTCTCGGCGTTCAGATCCTCCAGTTTAAAGTAATCTGCCTTCAGTTTCCGGGCCAGATCCATGGTCAGTTTCAGGCGGATGAAGCCGTTTTCCATATCGATGACAATCGGGAGTTTGACACATTAAACTTCAAAAAAGTACCGCAAAGCCTTGAATGTTTACTGGGTTTATAGCCGTTTTTTATCTTTCCAACTGTCAAAGATGGGATTGTAACAGGTTTTTCTGTCGGTGTAAAGCAGTATTTCTATTTTTTAATGCAAGTTCCAGCACCAGCAGTTTCTGTCCGTCTTTTTCCTGAATTTCTGCAAGCTGAAAGCCCTGTTTTTCCCAGAAGATGCGGCCGGGTTCGTTGGCGGCATAGCAGCCCAGACGGAGTTTTTCAAGGCCTGCCTTCTCGGCGGCCTCACAGATATGGCGGAACATTTTCTTTCCGATGCCTTTGCCCTGGCAGTCCGCGGCCAACATGAACAGGCCGATGAAACCGACAGATTCTTTCGGGTAGCCCTGGATAAAATCGAGGACTGCCGTACATTTTCCCTTCTTATAAAAAACGGCGAAGGTTTTCTGCTCGCGGCTTGTGTTCGGCGGCAGGATCGGATAGCTTTCTCTGGCGCCTTCCAGGGTGGGAAGTTTTTCTTTTACCAAACGGAAATATTCTTCGTTTCCGGCCATAAGCTTCTGGATATCCTCAGCATTTTCCTCGGAGCCTTCCACGATCGTGTAGCCCGGAAGGCCTCCCCGGAGACTTCGGATCAGGGTGCCCGGAGCGCGTTTCGCCCGCTGTTTTTCCCGCATTTCACTGAAAAAAGTCTGAAGAATCGCGCTGCACTCCTCCCGAAGCACGTCCCTTGTGACCTCCACCTGATGGTTGAAGGCTTTCATTTCCAGTAAGTTAATGATGGAACCCGCGCAGCCCGCCTTCGGGTTCATGCTTCCCATGACCACCCGCGGAATCCTCGCCTGGACAATAGCCCCGGCGCACATCTGGCAGGGCTCCAGCGTCACATAGAGGGTGCAGCCCTCCAGCCGCCAGTCTTTTAAGACTTTTCCTGCCTTTCGGATGGCCGTGATCTCCGCGTGGGAAAGGGTGCTCTGGTCTGTATTACGGCGGTTGTAGCCCCGGGCGATGATTTTCCCCTCATGGACGATGACGCAGCCGATGGGCACCTCCCCAAGGGCCAGGGCTTTTTTAGCCTGCTTCAGGGCCTCCCGCATGTATGTTTCATCTGTGTTTTGTATTTCTGTCATAAAAATGCCTTTCGGTGAAGTGTTTTTCTGGTGTCAAGTATAAACGGAAATAGGAGGGATGGCAAGCAGGAGAAGAAAGTTTTGGTCTGATGCATTGCGTTTTTGAGGAAAGGGGGTATACTGGAATTACTCGAACTCACCAGTAAGGATCAAATACAAACCTGAATGGACTATATATTTTTTTAGAAAGGAAACTCCTGTTTTCAAAACACTTTGGCGGCAGGATTCTGTGATTATGAAGATACATGGATTTCAAACTTTAACTCTGCTGGATTATCCCGGCTATACTGCCGCGACGATCTTTCTTGGCGGCTGCAATTTCCGCTGTCCCTTCTGCCAGAACGCTGGTCTGGTTCTCCGTCCGGATGAAGAACCGGTGATTCCGGAGGATGACGTCCTCGCCTTCCTGAAAAAAAGGCGGCGGGTGTTGGACGGCGTCTGTATCACCGGCGGCGAACCCACCCTGGAACCGGAGCTTCCGGAGTTGATCCGCTCCATCAAGGAGCTGGGCTATCTCGTCAAGCTCGACACCAACGGCACGCATCCGGCCATTGTCCGGAAGCTTGCCGAAGAAAAGCTCATCGACTATGTGGCCATGGATATCAAGAGCTCCCGGGAACACTATGCACGGCTCGCGGGAAATTCCAGTGAAAAACTGCTGGCTGTTGTGGAGGAAACTGCCGCTTTTCTGATGGAGGGGAATCTTGATTATGAATTTCGCACCACCGTTGTGCGGGAACTGCATGAACAGGAAGATTTTGTGGCGATCCGGGACTGGCTGGCTGGCGCCAGACGCTATTATCTTCAGGCTTACCGCGACTCGGAGCATATCTTAAAACCTGGAAATTACAGCAGCTATAGCCGCGAGGAGCTGGAGAGGTTTGCAGCGATTCTTAGAGAAAAAATTCCGGTGGTGGAAGTCAGGGGGATTGAGTAAAATTTCGAAGGGACAGGCTGGCCGCCTTTCCCTTCGAAGCTTAAAGGGGCTTACGTCAGACCGGAGGGTGCTTTCTGAATATCGAGAAAATCAAAGTTTTAAAGCAGACGGCACCAGTAGCCACGGCGGCAGGCCGGAGCCTTATCCTGGCTTTCCTTAAAAAGGGGAAAGCCAAAGGAGACGGCCATTCGCTGCTCCTGGAGCGAGTAAATGCCAGGAACTGCGAGGAAGAAAGTGCCATCGGCGTTTTTTCCGAAAAGAAGATGGTGGAAGTTGTAGTAGCCGTGATAGATAAAGCTGTTTTTCGCGGCGCTCCAGCCTTTACAGCAGAAGAAATGCAGCTCGCGCGGCGAGATCAGTATGGCATCAGTGGCTTCGCCGTCCTGGAAGGGATTTCGGTGGGCGTACGCCGGTGAGAGACGCTCCCAGAGACTGGCGTAACGCTCCATGTATACAGTGTCCGAAGCTGTAAGCTTAACTGCCGGCGGCTCTGGTTCTGATGCCTGCTCGAACGCAGTTTCGTCCACCTCGCAGGAAGCGTCTTTTTTTTCTTGATCTGATGCCTGATTCTGTACGGCCTCCTGACCTGTCTCCCCCGAAGCTTTTACTTCCTGCTCCCGATCATTTGGAGACTCGCCTGCAGCCGGATCTGACATGATTTCTTCCAGTACACAGGCCTCGTCGGGCTCCAGATCCGTTTCTGGAAGATCCGTCTCAGAAGCCTCCAGCCCCGCGATGAGCTCCGCTTCCTGTGCCCGGACGCCGTTGAGGGGCTTCTCAAACTCCACTTCTGGTGCTGCTGGAACAGGCTCTATGCGTTCCTGCTCCTCCTCTTCCATCTCAATTTCCAGATCCATCCGCTTCACCGGCTCGTCATCCCAGATCGTAATGTAATTCTCCCCTGCTTCTCCTTTGATCCAGAGACCGGAGAACTGATTCAGGCTATGGCCGCTCCCTTTTATGTTATCGGTGTCGGTTTCCACCTTCAGAAAATAGAGGGGCCCGGAAGATTTTTGCATCTCCCCAAGAAAAATCCCGAAGTTTTTTTCCCCTTTCCTTATAAAACCATAAGCATCCAAACTGGTCTCCCGGTTTTCAGGGGCTTCCAGCTGAATGCTTATCCTTAAATTTCTCTTTCTGGCTTCCACTTTTGCAAAGCCCGTATTCTTTTCTTTTTTTCCGTTTCTGTATGCATAAATGTAGGAGACAAACCGTCTGTAATCAGCCAAATTCATCGCTCCTGCCCTTCTCTCAAGGCTACTATATGCAGGGCTTTCCCGTTTCATACATGCCTGACCACCCGTACCCGGTCTCCTTTTTCCCGGCAAACAGAATTATTTCTGCATTTCGATCAGCTTTTCCCTGGAAATATCGTCAGTCTTTGCGAGATACCGGTTCATACTCATCTGCATGTCCATGGCCTGACAAAGGGGAGTGACAGAAGCCTTTCTCCGGCTGGAAGCCAGATGGATGCGAAAGGCCACTCTCGACGCATTTTTAATATGAAGGCCTTTTTCGTCCGCCTTCGGAAAACCGTCCGCTTTCAGCTCTCCCTTTCCGATCAGGAAGGTTCCTTTTCGCTCCTCCTCAAAATAAAACCCGCCCAGATTATAATTCCGGTAAGCCTTCTCCTCCGCCGGTTTTACCTTTGCCGTCAGATTCAGGCAGGTGTTCTCCGCCGTAATCTCATAATAAAGAAGATCCTCTTTTTTTGAAGCAAACGCAAGGATTTTTACCGGCGTCTCTTTGTATACAAACTCTGTATACAGGATTTTTTTCGTTTCATCCATGAAACGGCGATAACTGGTTATCTCCTCCGGGTTCAGATCCAGCTGAATTTTCAGCTCCGCGGCCTGGCCGAAGGTGCTCTCCTTCAGACTGATATGCTCCGTGGGAAGAGTGCCGTAATCCCGAATGCTTCCCATCTCATTGCTGCTCTGCCAGGCCCCGTTTCTATGGCGGGCCGGCTGTGTACTTTTTCTCATATAGTTCCGCTCTCCTGTTCTTCTGGTCTCTGCTCTCCATTATACCATTCTCCTGCAAATACCACAATCACAACCGTTTTCTCCGCACACAAAAAGCGGGGCTTGCCTGCGTACCGGAACCATGATACACTGGACAGGGTTATGAACAAATTTTCCCGGGAATCCTTTTCGGGAATTACTATAAAAAAGAAAGGAAATCACACATGCTAGATGGACTGATTTTTGACGTAGACGGAACCCTCTGGGATTCCACAGACCTCGTGGCCAAAGCCTGGAATTATGTGCTGGAGACAGAAACAAACCTGCCCGCCGATGTCACCGGCGACCTCTTAAAAACCCTTTTCGGAAAACCCATGGATGAGATCTGTCTTAAGATCTTCAAGGGGATCCCGGTGAGCGAGCATCCGCGCCTTGGCGATATCTGCTTTCAGAAAGAGAACCAGCTTCTCTACCAGAAGCCGGTGCCGCTTTATCCACAGATCCTCGAGACTTTTCAGGAATTATCCACACGCTGCCCCCTTTTCATTGTGAGTAACTGCCAGAAAGGCTATATTGAAGCCCTTCTTGATACCACACCGCTGAAGCCCTACATCACCGGCCATCTCTGCTACGGAGATACCAACTGCCAGAAGGATGTGACGATCCGCCGCCTCATGAAACAGTATAATCTGAAAAAGGTCTTCTATGTGGGCGACACCCAGGGAGATGCCGACGCCTGCCAGAAAGCGGACGTGCCTTTTATCCTGGCCGATTATGGTTTCGGAAACACACCTGCCCCGGCTTACCGGATCGCCGAGCCCAAAGAGCTCCTGACACTGCCCATCTGGGACTAAAACTTCTTGTATACAACGAACAGGACCCTGAAATGGATTTTTTCCACTCAGAGTCCTGTATTTTTTTACTCGTATCTCAATGCATTGATCGGTTTTAACTTGGCCGCCTTGTTAGCCGGATAGATACCAAAGATCAGGCCCACTCCCACGGAAAAGCCTAAGGCCAGGCCTCCCACACTTAAGGAAATGGCAAAATGATAATCCGTGAATACTGCATTCAGGATCGTGAGAACCAGCTGGCTTAAGGCCATACCTGCCACGCCGCCCCAGGTATCGGTGACTGCCACCGCAACGACAACGACGCCCGCAATGCCGACGGCCACAGGCCATTTTTTCCGCTTATTCTTTTTTTCTGCCATCTTACTTCTCATTCACTATCCATTTTTCCATGGTTCGTATCATATCCTTTTTCCTTAAACGGAATTTAAATTCAGAAACCGCAAAACTTAAAAAAGAATAAAAGAAAAAAGCCCGGAAGTTTAGATTTTCCGGACTACATAGAAAAAAGCGGGTGATGGGAATCGAACCCACGTATCCAGCTTGGAAGGCTGGTGTTCTACCATTGAACTACACCCGCATAAAATATATTTTGTTTGGAACGTTGATTATTTTAACACAGGTCGTCAGGGTTGTCAAATCTTTTTTCAATTTTTTTTAAACAGTATAAAAGTGAAAAAAAGATGCTACTGTTATGATTCCGTTTCATTCCAATCTTAGTCAGTCCCTCAAAGGTATGGCTCATATAAGTAGAGTCCTGATCTCCCGGTGGTTGCCAATGATGTCCAGACAGCGCTGCTCATTTTTCGGCAGAACCCGGTAATAGTCCTCCACGGTCTCTCTCATCTGTTCCGGACTTGCTTTTTGCATCGCTTCTCTCGCGGCATATTTTTCCAGCTCCGTTTTGATACAGACCAGCTCCTGATAGCTGACCTTTACAATCTCCATATAAAACGACGTATTCTGCCGTGTCTCGGCCACAAAGGTACCGCTGCCCATGCGATCTTCACATAGAGTAAATCTTTGGATATTGGGGTAATTAGCGCAATATCATTCTTCATACTGATTATCTCAACCTCCCTTAAAGTAATTTTGAACAAATTTATCTCTATTTTTCCTAATAGCCTTCCATGTTATCTCATATTAAGGTAAAATGCAAATAGAAAGTGAGGTCATTTTTATGAAATTCGGACATGAAATTTTAAAATACCGGGACGATATTTTACGCGATCTGGCAAAGCTGATCGCGGTTCCTTCCGTCTGCACACACCCTCTTCCCGGTAAACCCTTCGGTGAAGCCCCGGCCCAGGCGCTGGAATGCATTCTTTCCATGGCAAAGAACATGGGATTTGAGACGGAGAACACGGACAATTATGCCGGTGCCGTCTATTACGGAACAGGAACCGAGTATGTGGACGTACTCACCCATGTGGATGTCGTTCCCGCCGGAGATGGCTGGGATACGGACCCATTTCAGATGGTGATTAAGGACGGCATGGCCTACGGCCGCGGCGTCTCTGACGATAAGGGCGCTGCCATCGTCGCTCTCTACTGCCTGAAAGCCCTGAAGGATGCCGGCATCCAGGGAAAATATGTACTCCGTACGGTCTTCGGTTCCGGCGAGGAGATTGCCAGCGACGATCTGGACCGTTTCTATACGAAGCATCCCTACCCGGTCATGGGCTTTACGCCGGACTGCGGCTACGGAATCTGCCAGTGTGAAAAAGGAATCCTCCGCCTGGATTTCCACACAGAAAAAGGCCATGGCTCCTGCGTCCGCGAATTTCAGGCCGGACTGGCTGTAAACGCGGTTCCGGCAAAAGCTACGGCAAAGATCTGCTGCACGGAAGAACAGCATCAAAAGCTGGCAGGCCTGGCTGACCAGGAGCATTTTAAGCTCAGCAGAGAGGGCGAAATTACCACGATTCTTTCCCTCGGCACCGCCTCCCACGGCGCCCAGCCGGAACTTGGCTTCAATGCGGCTTCCAACCTGATCTGTCTTCTCTTTGAAGTCTTTTCAGCAGAGGAAACGGGCCCGCTTCTTGCCTTCCTTCACCGGCACATTGGCATAGAGACCGAAGGAACGAGCCTCGGCATTGCGCTTTCCGATGAACCTTCCGGAAAGCTTTCTCTGAACCTTGGGATTCTGGAAATCAGTGAAACGGCAGCCCATGCTTCTGTGGATATCCGTTATCCTGTCACAAAAGATTATCAGTGGATTTTTGAGACCGCAGCCAAAGCAGCGGCAGCCTTTGGGCTTGAAACCACGATTCCGAACCGTGTAGATCCTCTTTATATCCCTGAGGATCAGCCTTTGATCCAACGCCTGAAGGAAGCCTACGAGTCCGCCACCGGCGAACCCTGCGTCCTTTATTCCACTGGCGGCGGCACCTATGCCCGCCACACCAACAACCGGGCGGTCGGCTTCGGACCGGAATTTCCGGGCACCATCGACAATCATGCCCATAACTGTAACGAGCAGATCAGTCTGGAAAACTTCTTTACCCATGCTCAGATCTGCCTGGAGGCCATGTATCTGCTTTTCACCAAATAAATTTACAGGAGGCACAAATGAACATGAACGATCTTCTCACTATCACCCACACCGGCGACGAGTACGAGAAATATCTCGGAGCTGTGGTTCCGCCGATTTTCATGAACTCTCTTCATGTGTTCCCGGATTTTGAGTCTTATCTCAACTTTGACGATTACAAGGAGGACAGCTTCATTTACGGGCGGGAATCCAACCCGACAGCCCATATCATGGAGCGGAAAATCGCGGAGCTGGAGCACGGAACCATGGCCCTCGCCTTCGCTTCCGGCATGGCCGCCGGCACAGCTACCGTCATGGCCACCTGCAGCACAGGCAGCCATATCATCTGCCTGCACAACACTTACGGGCCTTTGAAGGATTTCATCTCCAGATACTGTGCCGAGAAATTCCATATGACCGTGACCTTTCTTCATGGAACGGACCTTGAGGAGCTGGAGGCAGCAATCCGGCCGGAAACTTCCCTGATTATCCTCGAAAGCCCCGCCACCTTCGTTTTCACCGTCGTTGATCTCGAAGCCATCGCGAAAATTGCCAAAAAACATCATGTGACGACCTACATCGACAACAGCTGCTGCTCTCCCTACTACCAGAAGCCCCTGGATTTCGGCATCGATATCGTCATGCACACGATGTCCAAATATCTCGGCGGCCACAGCGATATCATCGGCGGCGTCCTGGTTTCCAAGGATGAAACCCTCATGAAACGGATTCGTGAGCAGGAGCGCGCACTCTACGGCGGCATCATCGGACCCATGGAGGCCTGGCTCGTAATTCGCGGCATCCGGACTCTGCCGGCCCGTCTCGCCATGCACCAGGAAAATGCCATGAAGGTCGCTTCCTATCTGGAGCAGCATCCGAAGGTGAAGCAGGTCTTCTACACAGGTCTCAAATCCAATCCCCAGCGGGAACTCATCGAGAAACAGCAGATCGGCCACACGGGACTTCTGAGTTTCATCATCGACGCTCCCGTGGAAAAAGTGCCCTTCTTCATCGACCAGCTGAAGATCTTCAAAATCGGCTGCTCCTGGGGCGGCTTTGAAAGCCTTGTGATGGCTCCGCTCTATCGTTCTTCCCAGGAAGAACTTGATCTTCGGGGCGTACCAGATGGCAAATGCCTCATCCGCATCCACTGCGGTCTCGAAGGAGCCGATGTCCTGATTCAGGATCTCGGGCAGGCCCTCGCAGCCATCTAAAATTTTACGATTAAAAACCCCACATTTCGCTGTGAAGTGTGGGGTTTCTTTTTCTTATTCAAAGCTATAAAAGCTGTATTCTCCGTATCTCGTC
>OLSC01002885.1_pt1 | contig 10601 bp, 11 predicted proteins | sample 1672881 | NCBI WGS metagenome assembly OLSC01 (sample SAMEA3136733, study PRJEB25190) | human gut metagenome | biome: human gut; feature: human-associated habitat; material: faeces | place: Austria | collected 2013
TTATGCTGGTACTGCAGATCAAAATAATAAATTATTGAATTTATTAATGTCTGGTCGATTAATCCGCCCAGCTTCAGCAGGAGAAGATGGTTCTGGTGATAGCGGAACGGGGTCAAGTGGGATTGATGGTGTGCCAAATTTAAAAGTCCGAGAAATATTGCCACCAGAGAGTAAGTATAGTATTAAGTGTCCTTATCCAATGGATCCAACATATATCACTGTTCATAATACTTACAACCAAGCTTCAGCATACAATGAAATTACATTTATGCATAATAATAATGATGAGGTATCTTACCATTTCGCAGTAGACGATCAAGAAGCAATTCAAGGTTTACCATTAAACCGTAATGGGTGGCACTCTGGAGATGGTGGTCAAGGTACTGGAAATCGAAAATCAATTGCAGTAGAAATTTGTTATTCAAAATACGGTGGAGAAAAATTTGATAAAGCAGAAAAAAATGCTGCTAAATTAATTGCATCATTAATGGATAAATTCAACATTCCAATTGATAGAATCCGTAAACATCAAGATTGGAGTGGAAAATACTGCCCTCATCGTACATTAGATGCAGGATGGGATCGTTTTGTAGACATGATTATGACAGAGGTTCGATATCAACAAATTCTTAAATTCGCATCTGAGAATGGATTGTTTGAAGGTTATGATGTTGATTTTAAAGGATTTAATCATAAAGAAAAGCTTTTTGAGATCCCTGGTACGATACCTTGGCGTCCACACGTTATTGTGTATGGTGAAGTTTCGCTTGTTCCTAAAATTACAAATATTTTCGATGTCAAGAAAGTTCTTGATTTAGCACTTACTCCTGAACAAATGGCTGATGAACTGTTAGATATCACACTTACGCAAGAGAAGGTCGAGGTTAACATTAGTCGTGAGGGGCTTGTACTTACACTTTCTAATATGAACCTAGGAGCATTGAATTGTGATGAAATTACATTGACATTTAATTTAGACAACGGGGTTTTTAATATTATCGCAGAAGTTGCAGAAACAAAAGTATTCGAAAATTTAGAAACTACGGTCTATCAACAGTTAACAATTACTGTTCACCCCGATATTCAACAGCCTGGTTTACTCCACGTTCCAATTCGTAACACCGAGCCTCTTAAAGACACAGCAGAAGAAAATGTAGATTACATTACAACTACAGCAAAACGTCATAGGGCGGCTTCTGCGGTTACTTACGCTCTTATATTCGCATCATGCCTGGCAGGAGCAGCTGGTGGTGGATGGGTCCCTGCAACAGTATTGACTGCATTTGCTTTAATAGTTAAATCAGATAAATAATGAAACAAGTACAATAATAAAAAATACGACATAAGTTTAAAATTAATTAACTCATGTCGTATTTTTTATTATTGTACTTGTTTTACAGTTTAAATTATTTTCCGCTTCACCTTTATATTTTTTTTGAGAAGGAACTCTTCAAACTCCTCAGATGATCCTTTTGTAAATCCCGTCTTTTGTATTGGGAGATAGATTTGATTCGCATAAACGATAACAAAATGTTCTTTAAGGTTATGTACCACAGTAATTTTATCGTGTTTGATACTTGTTTCCGCTTCGCTTTTATATCTCGTTTTATCTTCATTTATTGTTGGAATAAACCTATTAAAGGTAAGGGAATCTTCATAAATAGTTATATTAACTTTAGGCTCTCTTCCTTCTGATAGAAGCATCTGATTTTTATAATTTTTTATACCTTGGGAACGATAAATGTAAAAAGGCGTACAGAATGCAACGATGGCTCCCCCGGCACAATATAGAAATAATATGTATTCTTTAAACATATAAGATTCATACCCTATATCAATGAATCCAAACGCTGTGAAAAATATTATAAAACTTATAAGGGTTTTGTTTGATGATAGAGCGACTTCTATATAAGTTTTTTTAGTTAATGTTGTCTGATTTTTAAATAAAATATACATTTTTATCACTATCCCTCTCTAATCCACCTTTTAAACATTTCCATTATAACCCTTTTATGTAATACAAACAACAGTGGATAGATACTGTGTTAGAAGCTCTTTTTATGTCTTGAAAATGTGATTGTTAAGAGCAACTATGAAAAACAAAATCTATCATGCCGAAAAAGGGTAAAAATATCACATATCTGATTTTTTATAATTAATTTAGTGTATTTTAAAGGGGGCGTGCAAAAACGTCTTAGAGAGGATAAAACAAACGTTTAAATGCAAACAAAATACATACAAATTTAAGGAGTTTTGATTATGATTTATGGATATGCGCGTATCTCAACGAATAAACAAAATATAGACCGCCAGAATAGAAATATCTTAAAATTACATCCTGGTGCTAAACTAATCAATGAAACCCACACAGGGACTACGATAGACCGTAAGGAATGGACTAAACTATTTAAACGTGTTAAGCAAGGCGATATGATTATTTTTGATTCAGTCTCACGTATGAGTCGTAATGCTGAAGATGGCGTAAAAGATTACATGGATCTATTTGATAGAGGGGTTGAGCTAGTGTTCATCAAGGAACCACATATCAATACGTCAGTGTATAAGCAACAGTTAGACCATGCTAAATTAGGAATGACAGATAATGACGTTGTAAATGCGGTGTTAGAGGGCGTGACTAAGGCACTTAAACTATTGGCAAAACAACAGATTGAGATTGCTTAAAAGCAATCTGAAAAGGAAGTTCAGGACCTTAAACAACGTACAATTGAAGGGATTATTACTGCTAAAGTTAATGGTAAGGTCATAGGTAGAGCAATAGGATCAAAGATTGAAACCAAGAAGGCTAAGATTATCAAATTATCGAAGTCATTCAATGGAGCTCTTAAAGATAGTGAGGTATTAGAACTACTCAGCATTGATAGAACTACTTATTATCGTTATAAAAAACAGATTAGGGAAGATTTAGAGGTGAAGTAAGTAAGTAAGTGTTTATAAGATTGGTTTTTACAATGAATTAGTTGATGATGTTTCAGTCCTCAGTGAGTCTATTTTCACAAATAGAGGTGACAGATATACCCCTTGTAAATAGATTAAAAGATGATTGTATCAACCCTTATATTCATTGCAGTAACTAATCGAACCGTTGCAAACTAAAAAAAGGAGGGGCCCATCTTAATGAAGTAAAATGAAATAAAAAAAGCTCCACCTGGGACCAGTTAACTCACTTCTATTTTTAACTCTTTATGAAAATATTGTAATGCAGAGAATCTGCAAAATTGCTTATTGCGTTCAACATCAGGACGTTTAGCAGCACGTTTATACCTATTAAGGTACGATTTAAACCCTCCAATTATTTTACTCTCATTGCCTTTTAAAACGTTGTGTTCATGAGATCTTAATCGTGGTTGGCTTTGATAATCTATGTATTTTTGATTTGTAATAATCACTGCTTTAGTATAGTCAAGTCCACATTTATCTTCAGGATTTCTATTATCTGTAATAAAGGCATGATTATGTTTAATATGAGAACGAAAAGGTATAGCAAAATCAAGTCCATCAATCTTAACAGTAAATACAGTATAAGGGCGTTCATCTTTTCTTAAAATTTGAGGATAATCACTTAATGGATAATCTGAATAGAATTGCTGTGTAAGATGCAATATTACAAAGTCGTTAAAATTTTTCATAAAGTCCCCCTATAATAACTATAAAAAAATGACCCCTAAATGAGGGGCCTTTAAGTTCTAATCAATTGGTCTTTCTTTTGTTTAGGCTAGTCGCGACCTACGACTAGAATCATCAATTGAGCTTTCTTTAATTTTTAGTTATTCGCGCTCTACGAACAAAATCATAAGGTTGACGGATATCCCGTCCTTATTATTTTAAACTTATTACAATGTTATTATACGAAAAAGAGTAACATTTTGCAACACTTAAAAGTAATTAACCTCAGTACCTAACGATATAAAAGAATAACGATGTTCTAGGAGCATTTATTTAAACCTATGCCAAATAATGATGAGAACAATTAGTGCCTTAATAAATTCGACCGAAATATACATATAAATCACCTCTTTAATTTTAAGATTTTTTATCATAAACAGTTTGTTGAATTTTTATAACGAATTTTTGCTCGGGCTAATATTAAAATCAACATAGAAAATAAATAGAAACCCAGTGATTAACTAAAGACACTTTTATTACTTAATAAAGTAACCTTGTTTTTTTAAATATTACTATTCATTTTCAGTAGGAAATATAAAAAAAAGAGCTGATTATAATCACCTCTTTTTTTTATTTTCTAAAACCAACTTAAAACTACTAAAACAATTCCTGTCACAATAACAACTAATCTCAAAATCTGAAAACTTAACGACACACACTCTTTAAATAAACTCATTCTAATTTCTCCTTTGAATGCTCATGAATATATTTTGAGATAATATTAAATTCATAACTCCATACTAAACTATTTGATATCACCTTAACAACACTAAAATTTTAGAATTGGTAAGTAATGAAAAAATAAAGGAACACTAGATAAAACTAGAGATTTTTAATTTTGTTAGTATTTCTCACTTGCTGTCTTAGTAGACGAACGATTTCTTGTTGTCCCTGTTTAATTTCTTCCAGATCACATTCATATATTTTGTTAATTGTGTTTACCCGTTTAGTAATCTGATTAATATTATTTCCAATACGGGACACTTCTGACATTAAGTGTTTTAAATCCTTATCATCTGCTGACTTTAGATTAATAACATATCCATCGATTAACATCTTCCTAGCATAGCTTTCAAATTTTTGAAAGCCTAACTTTTCACTATTATTCAGTATCATTTCCTTTTCATCTTCTGTAACTCTAAACATCATTTGTTTAGACCTTGTACGATTCTTCATCATTCAATCTCCTATCTTTTAAAAATTAGGGGATTGGGGTACCAAAAAAATAAACAAAAATGAAAATCAGAGATTTTCATTTTTTCGAAAGTGGCTAGCCACTTTCAATTCTCGCTATTCTACTATTCTCCTTCTCCTACGATTCTTTTATTGTAATTCCCCAAATTTTTTTCCTTTTCAAGAGTTTCAATTCTTCTTAACTGCATAACTTTATTAAACCAAGAAACATAAAACAATTATTCTTCACCTGTTGTCGTGATAATCATTTCTCTGATTTCGCTAGTATTTAACTCTTTAAGTTGTTCAAATAACATGCAAATTCTCCTTTTCATCCTTCGCTAAAGAAGCTTAGACTTTCAGAATCTTACTACTTGATTTATTTCTGATTTTTAATATAAATTTTAAGAGCTACGGTAGTTAAATAAAGAATATATAAGATTAAAATTGCTACAGTTAAAACGTAGAGTTTTTCTAATAACACTATTGTTTTAAATAATAGATTGTTTAATGGATTTGAGCTGGTTATTGAAACTAATAAATTTGACATAAGATTACCTCCTTTTTATTAAACCTCATTAGAATCCTCCAACTCGATGTATTGAGCTACTGCCTGAACAATCAATGAACTTAATAGATCTTGTTTTTTAAATCCACTATACTTCCTATTCAATTTCTCTATCGCTTCAACTGCTGATGGATACAACTTAAATGATTTTGCTATTGGTTCCTCATTGAAATGGAGTGGCTTGAAATCCGAGTCTTTTTCATTAACTTGACTTTCTAAACTGCATACACGCTTCTCTAAATCTTCTATTTTTTTCAAAAGTTGATTTATATTTTTTGTTTCATCCTCGACACCATTTGATTTTTTGGCGTTTTTAGGCTTATTGAAAGGTTTCTTTATCTCCTCTTTAATTTTATAAAACGGAGCTTGTTCTTCCTCTAAAAAAGGCTTCTCTGAGCTTTTAACATATGTTTTTAATTTAGCTGAATAAGTATATCCATTTTCTTTGATACGTTGAGACATTCTATCTTTGCTAATAACACCTCTACAAATATCTCTAAGCTGTAGGCCCGTTTGTCTTTCTTGATTAATGTAGGCTATGATCTCCTCCCAATTATCACTCAACAATAAGTCTTTCTTGTCCACTTTAATCCCTCAATTCTATAATATTATAAAAAATATTACTAGAGTAATACTTTTTATATCTATTAACATTTTCTAAAATAATAAAAATATAATACATAAGTATTCTTTAGTATAATATTTTTATTATTTTATTTTTGTAATATTTTGATAGTTTAAATATATTTCTTTTATGATTTCAAGATATTACTAAAATAGTATAAAAGAACTATCTTTAAAATATCTAGTATCATTTTTACGATAAAATAAACTCTATATGAAATTCAGATAATAAATTCTAGAAATTTTTAACAAAATTCTCTTGAATATATTAAAAAAACTACCTTAATTCGGTAGCTTTATGGTATAATTTATTTAAAATTAAATCGCTTAAATTGAGAAAAACCCCAATCCCTGAAGTTTGGTCGCTACAGGATTGAGGTTTTGAAAGTTTTCGTTCTTGATATAAGATTATTATATACTATGCTCGTATTATTATTCAAGTATATAATAGAAATATCTTTATTTTGTTATATGCAAATTCAGATAATTTTATACGTATCAGACCTGAAAGCACTCTTTAAGCAACAGAAAAGGAGTGCATTTTTTATGCAAAATAATTTTAGAACTATTAAAAATAAGACTAAAAACTTTACAATCATTGATAATACTATCTTACGGGATAAAAATTTATCATTAAAGGCTAGAGGGTTACTGTGCTTTATGCTACATTTGCCTGAAACGTGGGTTTTTACTGAAAAAGGATTAGCTACAGTTACAGGAGAAGGATTAAAGTCTATCAAAAGTGGATTAAAAGAGTTAGAGGATAATAAATATCTATATCGAGTGCAAATGAGAGATAGTGGAGGTTCTTTTGGTTCTATGATGTATTATTTATTTGAACAACCAACAGAAATGAAAGTTGATGGAAAATCAATTAATTCAACTGATCCAGACATACAAATTTCAAAGATTCAAACAACAGATACATTCAATATTGATAAATCACACCCAGATTTTCACTATTTAAACGGTGGTTGGATGTTAGAAGATTAGTAATTGGGCGGAGTTATCCGCCTTTTTTATTTCAATTTATCATTTCACCGATGTTCCCTTTTGATATATCGGTAGCTTACCGATGTTCCCTTTTGGGATAACGCCTTTTGGGATAACGCCTTTTGGCATACTATATAAATACTAATACCATTAAAGAACTAATAAATAATTTATTAACTATACCTTCGTATGTGAAACAAACAATTAAAATATAATAAAACAAAATATTAAACATTAGAAAAGAAACATCTATCATTGGATTCTTAGATAAAGACAAAGTACAACGTCATTATTTATTTGACTTTTTACGCTATGAATAATAATTTTTTCCCAAATAAAAAAAGGATATCCGGCAAATTGCTGAGATGTCCTTTTTTATAGATATAGTACCTATTAGATTTAATTTAATTGCATTCTTTTAAAGTTTTAATTAATAGCTCTCTAACATAGTAACTATTTTTTAGAGCATTATCTGTAATAAATGCTGTTATTCCTTCATCAGCGCAAGCATCTTGAAGACTAATAGGGTTATTATCATTCGAAATTAAACTGTATAGAGTCATAACATCAGTCGTATTTAATGTGAAATTTTCATAAATTGAGCATTTTCTTAAAGTTTGTTCAATTATGAACTCGGTGAAATCAACATTATAAATTAATACATTTTTATTTTTAAGTATTTTTTTTATATTATCCCACTCTATTGCAAATTGAGTTGACAAATAAAATTTTCGGTTAAATAATTCATTATTCTGTAAATCAATAATTGCTAATTCTTTTAATTGATGATCGGTAGTGTTTGTATCCTCAGTAACTTGTAAAATTACACTGTTATTATCATTCATTAGGTTTTTAAAATTTTCCTTAGCTAGAATAGTATTATTTGAAAGGTTACAAGTAGTTTTATAGCTATTTATAAGATGTTCAAGGTTAATATCCATCTCTATCCCCCCCTCCGCTTCATAGAGAATTATAACAATTAAATATTTCTTTATGCTAATGAAATGTTTTTCACATAAATTCTATATAAATAACTAATATTTCAAAAATTCCCCCTTAGTATAGCATAAGTAATTAGGATTTTTTGTAAAAATATGAAATTTTATACACAATTATGATATGATAAAAAGCGAACTTAAGTTTGGAAAAGTATTTTTTTCACAAAGTTTTTTTTAAGGGAGAGATGTATTTTTATAAAAATAGAATTGTGCATGTCTTTAAGGGATAATGATTATGTATACTTTGCAGTTTAATTGCATTTTATTCACAAAATATTTGCAAGAGGATTTCTTTAATTTTGGGTTTTAATTAAAGAGTAAAGAGAATAAAAATAGGGAGATTAGTTATATGGAATGGAGAGAAGAAAAGATTTTAGTAAAAGGCATCTTTGAAGAAAAGAGAAGTTTAGATGGAATTATCTTGCTTTTTAGGAATATTGATCAAAAAAAACTATTAGATAGTCAAGTTGCGTTAATAGAACGACATAAAAATTTAGAGGTTATTATAGAAACCTGTTTAGCTGCTTTAGATAAGCAGGAGCAGAAAATTATCAAACTTACGTATAGTGAATATTTAACAAATTATAGTTTATCGGAGGCTTTAAATATTTCTGAAAGAACTGTAGCAACTTATAAAAGAGATGCCACGATTAAATTTGCACAAATGATTAAAATTTTTTTAGGATTACTCGATTGAGTAATCTTTTTTTATAGCTAATTTGCATTAACTATGCAAAATCCATTCATTCCTTAGATGGTTTAATATGTTTGTAAGCAAAAAAGGCCTTTAAAACTTACAGACATATTGAACCATGAAGAAAAGGGAGGGGGAGCAATTTGGAGGAATCAGCTGAAAAGTCACATGAGTGTCGCAGTAAAATTGATCAAGAACAAGAACTGATGTTGAGAGAACATAATTTGAAATTGCAGACCTTAGATAATGCAGTTACTATTCAAAGTCATCAATTAAAAGGTATTGAGGGTGAAGTAAAAGAGCTAAAGTTGATGCTGATTGAAATGCAATCTTCAAATAAAATCTTAATTTATATCGCTTCAGTTCTGACAACGGCTATTGTGACACAAATAGTGACTCAGTTATTTAACTAATGAACATTATGAAAAATCAATTAGCAATTCTTAAAAACCTTAGAAATCGAACGGTATTAACTTATGTAGCAATTGTGGTGCTTGCACCATTGTTAGTTACTGACTTAGTAGAATATGAATCACTACAGAAAATTTTAGAAATTGTAACACAGGCTGTAGCAATATTAGGGATTATTGATGATCCAAATACAAACCATTTTTTAAAAAACTAAAATTAGGAGGAATTAAACATGGCAACACAAAAACTTATTTTACCAATTAACAAAATGCGTGTAACCGCAGGATATAAAAATTCAAATTATCAGCAACAATTCGGATTTAGACATTATGGTACTGACTTAACATCTACAAATAGTGATCGTACTGTTTGGGGTTCTGGTGTAGGTACAGTCTTATTAGCAGGATATGATAATGTCTTAGGGAATGTCTTAGTTATTCGTTACGATAACTGTCAATTAACAACAGGGGCTACAAAAAATCTTATTCAGCGTATCTTCCATTTAGATCGTATCGATGTTAAGCAAGGTCAATCAATCACCAAAGATACTCGTATTGGTTTATATGGAAACACTGGAAAATATACGACAGGGCCTCATTTACATGTTGAGTTTGATACAGATACTTCATATCCATCGTATAGTCCGACAATTAGCACAAGTTCAAACATCATTAAAGCAGGTACTGATTCTACCGTACGTCCAGCAGAGGTTATGTATGTTAAAAACTCAGCACCAGATTATCAAACAGTTGTAGGAGCTTCAAATTCAAACTGTTGGACAAAAGGGGATGTAATGTATCCTAAATATTCTGAATCAGCACCAGATGGAGATGTAGGAGCTTCTTATTACCCCAAACCCAACTATATCGGAACTTCATTAGTTGGTGCTTTAGACGCTATTGGTGTTGATTCGAGTTTTGATAACCGTGAGAAAATTGCAAAAGCAAACGGAATTACTGACTATACTGGTACTGCGATTCAAAATGATTCGTTATTTAGCTTATTAATGTCTGGTCAATTAAGACGCCCAGGATCAGTAGCTACTTCATATTATCCAGTTCCTAACTACACAGGAACTTCATTAGTTGGTGCTTTAGACGCTATCGGTATTGATTCGAGTTTTGATAACCGTGAAAAAATTGCAAAAGCAAACGGAATTATTGATTATGCTGGTACTGCAGATCAAAATAATAAAATGTTGAGCTTATTAATGTCTGGTCGATTAATTTGTCCTGATAATACAGAAGGTGGGGGTGATTCAGATGGAGGAGGAACTGGAGATACATATTATCCAATTCCTAACTACACAGGAACCTCATTAGTTGGTGCTTTAAATGCAATCGGTGTTGATTCAAGCTTTGATAACCGAGAGAAAATCGCAGCAGCGAATGGAATTACTGATTATGCTGGTACTGCAGATCAAAATAATAAATTATTGAATTTATTAATGTCTGGT
>OLSC01002900.1_pt1 | contig 10532 bp, 8 predicted proteins | sample 1672881 | NCBI WGS metagenome assembly OLSC01 (sample SAMEA3136733, study PRJEB25190) | human gut metagenome | biome: human gut; feature: human-associated habitat; material: faeces | place: Austria | collected 2013
GACATAATAAGCAATATGTGGTTTTGAAATAACTTCCGGTATGGGAAGTATGAGTAATAAAATATGTTGTTGGTATAGTGAAAAAATGTTAGAATATACATGGAAAGATGAAAAAGCATTTGAAACGGAGGTATTTATGCAGTACAGAATGGTAGGAAACACTATGCCGGCAGTGGAAATTTTGTTTGATCAGGCCGGAGAGTCAATGTACACACAGTCAGGTGGAATGGTTTGGCAGTCTGACGGGATTGAAATGAGCACGAGCACCAACGGTGGAATTATGAAGGGTGTTGGAAGAATGTTTGCCGGTGAGTCCATGTTTATGGCGAGATACATAGCACAGGCACCGGGCACAACCATTGCTTTTGCATCAACCGTAGCCGGTGAGATCATGCCTGTCAACGTTGGCGAGACAGGTGGAATGGTATGCCAGAAAGGTGCATTCCTTTGTGCAGAACCGGGAGTAAATTTAAATGTCGCATTTACGAAAAAGATTTCTGCCGGTTTGTTTGGCGGTGAGGGCTTTATTTTGCAGGATCTGTCCGGTGTCGGTATGGCATTTTTGGAGATCGATGGTGACAAAGTCATTAAAGATCTGCAGCCGGGAGAGGTGCTTAAAGTAGACACAGGTAATGTTGTGGCGTTTGAGCGTTCTGTCAGCTACGAGATTGAGACAGTCAAAGGTCTTAAAAATATTTTCTTAGGTGGCGAAGGTCTTTTCCTGACCAGGTTAGTAGGTCCGGGACGTGTTATTTTGCAGACGCAGAATATTAACGAATTCGCTGGACGTATTGCTAGGATGATTCCTAGTAAATAATCAAAGACAGAGAGAAAATCAGTTGATTGCCAGAACACTGATTATGGTGAGACTGATCTGCCAGGCAGGAGTATCTTTGTCGGATGATAGGATTTTTAACAGCAGGGAACGAAATGTTGCCTGCTGTTTGTGTCTCATAATGTTGACAGAAAATTTTGCAACTTATATACTGGTAAAAGTGAATTTAATTTAGTCATAATGTAGAAGTTTGACTAAATTAAAGGATGGGTGAGGTAATTAAAAGTGAGAATCATTGATTATAAGGAGAATTGGCAAAAGCTTCTTAGCCCGGATATAGTCAAACAGTTGACCTTGATTCACGAGTTTAAGGGAGAGCAAAGATTGTTTATTGAAGCTCATAGAGATGAACTAAATGAGCTGGTCGAATTGGCGAAGATCCAAAGTACAGAGGCTTCTAATAGAATTGAGGGCATCTTTACTTCGGGGGATCGATTGAAAAATCTGGTTCTTGAAAAGACGACTCCTGCGAGCAGAAATGAGTCTGAGATTGCAGGATATCGAGATGTGTTGAACACAATTCACAAAAACTATGATTATATTCCTGTAACGGCAAATTATATATTGCAATTACATAAGGATTTATACAAATTTACAGGTGCAGCAGGGGCAGGCGCTTTTAAGATTTCTGACAATATTATTCGTGAAATCGATAAAAATGGAAAAGAAAATATTAGATTTAGACCAGTACAAGCATGGGAAACCGCAGATGCAATTGACAGGTTGTGTGCAGCCTACAAGGGGGCAAAGGATGAAGCGGATTCATTGCTTTTGATCTGTATGTTTGTATTAGACTTTTTGTGTATTCATCCATTTAATGATGGCAATGGAAGAATGAGCAGGCTGCTGACTTTGTTGCTGCTGTATCAATCAGGCTTTATTGTTGGTAAGTATGTAAGTATTGAAAAATTAATTGAAGATTCAAAGGAAACCTATTATGAAACTCTTCAAGCAAGTTCGGCAGGATGGCATGATGGGGAAAATGATTATAAACCTTTTGCAAACTATTTGCTTGGAGTTATTATAGCAGCTTATCGTGAATTTGAGTCGCGTGTTAAGTTGATTACGGATCCACATCTTTCCAAGCCGGATCGTGTGCGAGAGGAGATTAGAAAAAAAATGGGTACTATCACAAAGGCAGAAATTATGAGTCTCTGTCCGGATATTAGTGATACAACCATTCAAAGGACTTTGGCTGCTTTGTTAAAAGATCATAGCATAACAAAGATTGGTGGAGGACGGTATACAAAATATGTATGGAACAACAAGGAGGAACAAACATGATAACTGGAGAATTGAAAAACAAAATTGATGCATTATGGGACATTTTTGCATCTGGTGGTTTGGTCAATCCACTTGAAGTGATTGAGCAGATTACATATCTAATGTTTATTCGAGATTTGGATGATGCCGACAACAAAAATGCGAAGGAAAGTGCCATGCTGGGACTGCCGTTTGAGAGCATTTTTGCAGGAGAAGTCAAAATCGGAGAGAGAACCATTGAGGGAAATCAGTTAAAATGGTCAGTGTTTCACGATTTTCCGGCTGGAAAAATGTATAGTGTAATGCAGGAATGGGTTTTTCCATTTATCAAAAATCTTCATAGCGACAAGAACAGTGCATACTCCAAGTACATGGATGATGCGATATTTAAGTTGCCGACGGCGTTGCTGTTATCGAAGGTGGTTGATTCTCTGGATGAGATTTACGATTTGATGAATGAGACACAGAATGCAGATGTTCATGGAGAACTGCGTGGGGATGTTCGAGGGGATGTGTATGAGTATCTTTTATCCAAAATTGCGCAGTCAGGACGAAATGGACAGTTCAGAACGCCAAGACACATCATTCGTATGATGGTAGAGCTGATGGATCCGGGTGCGGATGAAATGATCTGCGATCCGGCGTGTGGAACCTCTGGATTTTTGGTGACAGCTGCAGAATATTTGAGAGAAACAAGAAAAAAAGAGATCTTTTTTGACAGAGAAAAAAGAGATCATTATATGAATGAGATGTTTACCGGTTATGACATGGACCGTACAATGCTTCGTATTGGTGCAATGAATATGATGACGCACGGAATTGACAATCCATGTATTGAGTATAGAGATAGTTTGTCTGACCAAAATACCGATGCGGAGAAGTATTCTTTGATCCTTGCAAACCCGCCATTTAAGGGAAGTTTGGATGCAGATGTTGTTGCAGGGGACTTGTTGAAAGTATGTAAAACTAAAAAGACAGAGTTGCTATTTTTAGCGTTGTTTCTTCGGATGTTGAAGGTTGGGGGCAGGTGCGCCTGCATCGTACCGGACGGTGTGCTGTTTGGATCATCCAAAGCCCATAAGAATATTCGTAAAGAAATTGTAGAGGAAAATCGATTGGAAGCAGTCATTTCTATGCCATCCGGAGTTTTTAAGCCATATGCAGGAGTGTCTACAGCCATTTTGATTTTTACAAAAACCGGGCATGGTGGAACGGACAAAGTCTGGTTTTATGATATGGAGGCAGATGGGCGTTCTCTTGATGACAAAAGGACACCGGTAGATGAAAACGATATTCCTGATATTATTCACAGATTTAAAAATCTGGAACAAGAACAGGAAAGAAGCAAAACAGACAAATCCTTCTTTGTTGAAAAGGAAGAAATCGTTAGCAATGATTATGATTTATCCATCAATAAATACAAAGAGGTGGAATATATACCAGTCGAATACCCTCCAACAGAGGAGATTATGGCTGAAATAATGAAGCTGGATGAACAGGCTACTAAGGAACTTTTAGAATTAAAGGAAATGTTAAAAAAGTAGGAAAGGAAAAACAAATTCGGATTTGCAGAACTGATTAAAATAGAATATATGTTTGACATATGAGTGGTTAGATGTTAATATACTTATAAAGAAGGTGCTACCGATAGACGGTTAGCCTGATATGTTTTAGTCAAAATGACCGCTTAGTTTACCAGGGCTTGGCGGTCATTTTTGTGTTTTATCATTGCTCTTAGAACCAACGGTATAACCAAGAGCAAAGCATGTAAGACATAAGCTGACGATGGCTATAAATAAGTCCGTTGTAAGCATAGACACAAACCTCCTCCTTAGATTTCCTGAAAGGATTTCTATGTAAACACAAGGCTATAACTCCTGTGGAGAAGGCTAACCGCCTACCGAATAGGGTAGCACCAAGAATATTATAGCGAACATATGTTATGAAATCAACTGCGACATGCATGAATTTGTAGGAAAATGTATGAATAAAATAAAACTTGGAGAAATATGTGATATATTAAATGGCTATGCATTCAAAAGTGAACAGTATGTTGATTCTGGTATAAGAATTATCAGAATTGCCAATGTTCAAAAAGGTTTTATAGAAGATAATACGCCTGTTTTTTATCCCATTAATTCGAGTGGATTGGAAAAGTATATGCTTGAAGAACATGATTTGTTAATATCTTTGACGGGTAATGTGGGAAGAGTAGCTTTGCTTCAGAGAGAAATGTTACCAGCAGCCATAAATCAACGGGTAGCTTGCTTGCGATTAAACACGGACAAAATTATTAGTTCTTTTTTGTTTCATATATTAAATAGTGATTATTTTGAAGAACAATGTATTCAAGCTTCAAATGGTGTGGCGCAGAAGAATATGAGCACAGAGTGGCTTAAGAATTATGAAATTCCGTTATATTCCTTAGAAGAACAATTAAAGATTACAAGTGTGCTTGATGGCGTAAGGCGGGTCATTAAAGCGAAACATGAGGAAGTGGACAAGTTAGATGATCTGATTAAAGCCCGATTTGTCGAGATGTTTGGAGATTTGAAGGCAAACAGTAGGGGATGGACAGTTGTCGGATTTAAGGAATGCGCAGATATTGATACGAAGATGATTCATAACTTTGAAGGATATGAAGGTTATCCACATATAGGTATAGACAGTATAGAAAAGGAGACTGGAAGGTTGGTGGGGTATAGAACGATTGCCGATGATGGCGTTGTTAGTGGCAAATATTTGTTTACACCAGCTCATATTATCTACAGCAAAATACGCCCAAATCTTAATAAAGTGGCACTTCCAGATTTTGAAGGGTTGTGTTCTGCAGATGCTTATCCAATATTAGTTAAGGAAGAAATTTGTAATAGAGAATATTTGGGTTATACATTAAGAAGTAAATGTTTTTTGGATTATATATTGGCATTTAGTAATCGTACTAACATGCCAAAGGTAAATAAAAATCAAGTAGAGGGATTTAGGTTGCCTTTACCACCCATGGATCTCCAAAACCAATTTGCAGATTTCGTCCGTCAAGTCGACAAATCAAAATCTGCCTAGTTCCATTTTACTATCCACCATAAAAATGCTATAATTATACCAATGCACTGCGTTTTCATGAGAGTAGAATATGGAATACAAATGTGAGGTGGAGAGTATGACTAATTTTGATTATTTTAAGAAAGAAAAAAAGTTTGATTCATTCGTGGATGTTGCGATAGTAGCGGAAAAAATCATCTATATTGACACAGCCACGAGTGTGGTCAACTGTCGTCGTGCAATGGAATTTGCTATCAAATGGCTGTATTCCGTAGATAGTTCTCTGGAAATGCCTTATCAGGATAATTTAAGTAGTTTAATGGGATCTGAGGATTTTCATGATTTGCTTGATGATGGTTTATGGAAAAGACTGGATCTTATTAGAAAGAAGGGAAATAAAGCTGCACATAATGGCAAAAAAGTGGTATTTGACGAGGCGGTATTGTGTCTGAAAAATTTACATACTTTTTTTGACTTTATTTTTTATTGTTACTCTCCACATTACGAAGAAAAGCCTTTTGATGAGCAGCTTTTGGAAACTCATAAAGAAGTACCTGTTGCAAAGCCAGAGATCGAAAATGTTGATTTAAAGGCATTAATAGAAGAGAATAAAGCACTTAAGGAACAGCTGACACAGCAGAGAAAAGCCAAAGAAGAAAGTTATGTGCCAAAGCCGTTGGAACTTTCGGAATATAAGACAAGAAAAATCTATATTGATTCTATGCTTGAGGATGCCGGTTGGGTCGAAGGCAAAGATTGGTTAAATGAAGTGCAACTTTTAGGAATGAACAATAAATCCGGGGTGGGTTATGCAGACTATGTTCTTTACGATGATGCACACAGACCACTTGCGATTATTGAAGCGAAGAAAACTTGTGCAGATGCGGCAAAAGGACGGCAGCAGGCAAAATTATATGCAGATATTATAGAACAGCAATATGGCAGAAGACCGGTTGTATTTTTGACAAATGGTTTTGATACGCGCATTATTGATAATCAGTATCCGGAACGGAAGATAGCTGCAATCTATTCTAAGAGAGATTTAGAAAAATTATTTAACCTTCAATCTATGAGAAGTAGTTTGAAAAATATAACGATAGATAAGAAAATAGCTGGAAGATATTATCAGGAAGCAGCTGTGCGGGCTGTATGTGAAAGCTTTGATGATAGAAACCGTCGAAAGGCATTGCTTGTTATGGCGACCGGATCCGGCAAAACAAGAACGGTAATTGCATTATGCAAAATTTTGTTAGATGCAGGCTGGGTAAGGAACATTTTGTTCCTGGCAGATCGCAATTCATTGGTGACACAGGCAAAGAGAAGTTTTGTCAATTTACTTCCTGATTTATCTTGCACAAATTTGTGCGAAGATAAAGAAAATTATAATGCACACTGCATTTTTTCAACATACCAAACGATGATGAGTTGCATTGATAACATCAAAGACGAGAATGGCAAATTGTTTACCTGCGGCCATTTTGATTTGCTTATTTGTGATGAAGCACATAGATCAATCTATAACAAATATAGAGATATTTTTAATTATTTTGATGCACCTTTAGTTGGCTTAACTGCAACACCAAAGGATGAAATTGATAAGAATACCTACGCTTTGTTTGATTTAGAGAAGGGTGTACCAACATATGGATATGATCTTGCGCAGGCAGTAAAGGATAAATTCCTTGTGGATTATGTATCTATTGAAACTAAGCTTAAATTTCTAGAAGAGGGAATTTCTTATGCAGATTTGTCTGAGGAAGATAAGGAAGCATATGAAAATACTTTTCAAGATGAGAATGGTAATCTTCCGGAACAGATCAGTTCATCTGCATTGAACACATGGTTGTTTAATGAGGACACGATCCGTCAGGTGCTGCATATTGTTATGAGAGATGGATTAAAAATTGATTATGGGCAAAAACTGGGAAAGACAATTATCTTTGCCAAAAATCATGATCATGCGGAAAAAATTTTGGAAGTGTTTAATAGGCAATATCCTTATCTCACTGAGAATAATGGTGGACAGCCGTTTGCCAAAGTGATTGACAATTATATGACCTATGCACAAAGCGCAATAGATGAATTTTCGGATCCAAACAAGATGCCACAGATTGCTATTTCTGTGGACATGCTTGATACAGGTATTGATGTGCCGGAATGTCTGAACCTTGTTTTCTTCAAGAAAGTGATGAGTAAGGCGAAGTTTTGGCAGATGATTGGCAGAGGTACGAGACTATGTGAAAAGCTTATTGATGGAGAGGATAAAAAGCAATTTTATATTTTTGATTTTTGTGGTAATTTTGAATTTTTCAGAATGGGTAAAGGAAAGGAAACTCACAATAGTCTTGCATTACAAGGAGCAATCTTTAACATAGAATTTCAGATTGCGTACAAGCTGCAAGATCTTAATTATCAAGTGGATCGTTTGATTCGGTACCGACAGGATCTTGTAGAGAAGATGACAGGAAAGGTAAAGAAATTAAAGAGAGACAATTTTGCGGTTCGACAGCATATTAAGTATGTCGATCAATATTCCAATGCACAGAATTATCAAAATCTTTCCTATGAGGATACCTTGTTGGTTAAAGAGGAATTGGCGCCATTGATTCTTCCGGACAGTGATGACGTATCGGCTGTTCGATTTGATGCATTAATGCTGGGGCTTGAGTTGGCGCAGCTTGCTGGCAATAGGTATGGTAGATTACGTATTGATTTATACAAGAAAGTAAGTGGTATTGCGTCTGTTGCCAATATTCCAGAGATCCAGAATCAGAAAGAGTTGATCGAAAAGATTTTGCAAACTGATTATGTCGATCATGCAGGAATCGAGGATTTTGAACATATTAGGAAGCAACTTAGGGACCTTATAAAATATATTCCAAAGGTAAAATTGCATTATGAGACAGATTTTACTGACAACATTCTTTCTTCGGAATGGAATGAATCTGAATTGGAAAATGACGAGTTGAAGAACTACAAGGCAAAAGCGGAATATTATATCCGTAAGCATCAGGATAATATCGTCATCGCGAAATTAAAGAATAACAAACCTTTAACCAGTACAGATGTTGAGGCGTTAGAAGATATTTTATGGAAAGAGGTTGGAACGAGGGAGGATTATGAAAAGGAGTACGGTCATAAGCCTTTAGGCGAATTTGTTAGAAGCATTGTTGGTTTAGATATGAACGCAGCGAAGGAAGCATTTTCGCACTTTCTAGACGGATCGTCTTTTAATAGCCGTCAGATTTATTTTGTAAATCAAATCGTAGAGTATATCGTGCGTAACGGCATGTTGACTGACCTTTCTGTACTTCAGGAATCACCATTTACTGATCAAGGTAGTGTGGCTGAAATTTTTACTGATATGACTGTTTGGCAGGGGATTCGCGGTGTGATCGATCAAATTAACGGAAATGCAGTAGCATAATTTAATAGAAGAATTGACGCCTTAATGATTAACAGATATGATCTACAAGCAATTTGATTGCAAAGAGAAAGGGGTAATTTTGTGGTGATAGATAGAGAACGAGTAAAGCAGGCGTTCCAAGAGTATACAGGCAGGTATGATATACACGATGAAAAAATCCGATTAAAAGTGGAACATACCTATCGAGTGGCAGATATCAGTGAACAGATTGCTGAAAAATTAGGACTTTCGGAGGAAGATATTGCATTGGCATGGCTGATCGGAATGTTACATGATATCGGACGGTTTGAACAACTTCGCCGTTTTCATACTTTTGTAGACAGTCAATCGATCGATCATGCACATTTTGGTGTGGAATTGTTATTTCAGGACGGATTATTGGCACGCTTTGTGGATAACTCTGGTGAAAATGAAGAGCTGATCAAGAAGGCGATTTACTGGCACAGTGCTTTTCGGATCGATCCGCAGTTGAATGATCGTGAAATGTTGTTTGCAAAGGTGATTCGGGATGCAGACAAGATTGATATCCTAAAGGTTGCTACGGATTTTCCGCTGGAAGAAATCTATAATGTGGCAACGGAACAGATCCACGCACACCTCATCACGGAAGAAGTCATACAGCAGTTTCGACAGAAACAGGCGATTTTTAGAGACACGAAAAAAGTGCCGATCGATAATTTGGCAGGTCATATTGCTTTGGTTTTTGAATTGGAGTTTCCGCAAAGCTATGAAATTGTCAAGGAACAGGGCTATTTGGATCGATTGTTAGCGTTCCAAAGTCCAAACGAGGGACTTATGCTGCAATTTCAGGAAATGAGACAGATCATGCAGGAACATTTACAGGTGATGGCGGAAAAAAATCGGCAGACTGTGTGATCCTGGCTTTTGCAGGGGCGAGTTAGCAGTATGGCGTATAAGGAAAAAAAGATTCATACTTTTTTCATAAAGATTTGTTATACTTCTATTCTAATCCTTGGTGATTGCTGACGGAAAAATGCAAGAGATACTATTGCCACTGTGGTGAAGAACTTGGTTAAGGAGAATGACTTTTGTCGATCCGATAGGAAAATTTAGGTGGATTGTGGGAAGGGGGATTTTTATGGAGGGAAACCAAAGTGCCTATTATGGACAGTATTATATACCGCTGCAGAATCTGGAACAGGAGATATTGCAATGGTTGCGAAAGTTGGTAGATGCCTATGCGAAACAAGCTGGGGAGACACCTGTAGAACATATTCGAAGTCGTATTAAGACGGCAGAGGGGATGCAGGAAAAGTTACATAAAAAAGGATTTGAGACAACGGCCGATTCTGCACTTGCTAATGTTTCCGACATTGTGGGATTTCGCTTAGTGACACATTTTGTGGGAGAGGTGTACGATATAGTCGAGCGCATGAAACAAGATGGCACGTTTCGCGTAGTCAAAGAAAAGGATTATATTGCAAATCCTAAGCCAAATGGCTATCGTAGTTATCACGTGATCTTGGAATGTCCGTTTTCGGAAGCGGAAAGCGGCACGATTCGAGTAGAGGTACAGCTTCGAACGATTGCGATGGATTGCTGGGCAAGCCTGGAGCATGAAATGAAGTACAAGAAACACATTGATAATGTGGAATTGATCGAGAGAGAGCTGAAGCGCTGTGCCGGAGAAATGGCGTCCACAGACTTGACGATGCAGACATTGCGGGACATGATACGCAAAGGCTAGTATGTACGGATATTGTGCAAAGACAAGGTATGTATGGTTATTACGCAATGGCAGGTACGTATGCAATTGCGCAAAGGCAGGTATGTACGGCTGTTGCGCAAAGGCAGGTATGTACGGCTGTTGCGCAAAGACAGGAATGTATGGTTATTACGCAAAGACTAGCATAAATGATATATTTGCATGGAAATCTATGCAGAAACGAGGATAAGGATATGAGCACAAAAGGAAAAATATTATATGCGGAAGATGAGTTGGGA
>OLSC01002902.1_pt1 | contig 10524 bp, 7 predicted proteins | sample 1672881 | NCBI WGS metagenome assembly OLSC01 (sample SAMEA3136733, study PRJEB25190) | human gut metagenome | biome: human gut; feature: human-associated habitat; material: faeces | place: Austria | collected 2013
CATCATAATGACAGAGAACATTAAACGTCATTCTGAGCGCCAGCGAAGAATCTGTTACTGTGGTGAGGAATGCGGTAAGATGTCATAAGAATCATAGATTCTTCACTTTGTGTCCTATTGCTGCTTCCCTTTAATAAAAAGTGCAGCAGGGGAAATGTTGCATTTCTCTTTGCTGCACTTATATGGTACTAATACACAAACCGGTATCAGACAGGTGAAAAACCGACGGCCGGAGGCTCAGTACCATTCATTGATCCAGTTTTTTTCAGAGGGAAGCATATTTTCCGCCGTTTCAAGAACTTTTTCACGCTCCGCACCTTCCAGCCATTCGATGCGCCCCAGATCCGACAACTCTCTCAAAGACAGCGCTCCAAAGAAAAGCTGGGCGAGGGCGCCTGCGGTCATGGTGAAATCCGGTTCGGGAATTTTATTTCCCAATTTCACGCCGGAAATATCTTCGATATGAAGCTTCAGTGTGTAAAATACATCATATTTCACGGCATAAATTCTTCCTTCCTTGGCGGAAAGGACGTAAATTCCGCTGTTTTCGGGAAGGAACTCATCCGCCAGCCGGAAAGACAGGAATCCTTTCATCTCTCTGCAGGGAAGTCCGTCAAATGCCATGACCGGATCCGTGACGCGTCCCATCATGGTTGGGAAAGAGGCATTATGTATATAGGTATGCTCCGCGCCATTCTGCCAGTAGAAAAATGCCCTGTCATCAAAAGGTTCATACCACACGCATTCATCCACGGAACCGCGGTGTCCAGCCATGTAAGCATAGAGTCCTTTCCGTCCTGCATCGGAGACGTACGCCATTTCCGACACGATGAGTTTCCTTCCGTCCAGATGGTAGAAAATATATCCGGCCGCACCGTCCAGGTCATTAACGACAGCAATGTAACCGCCGTCACAAAACTGGGCACTGATGTGCTTCTTCCATGACGCCTCATCACGAAAAGCCCATCCGTTCCGCCCCTTCACATACCTGTCATAGACAGAGGCAAGAGTTTTCCATTCATCTATCGAGGCAATACTCCCTGCGGACTGCGCCCGTTTACCCAAGAAACTTAAATGCTCAGGCGCGGCGCTTCGTTTCCACTGGTGCGCATAAAATGAAAATCCCATAGGATAGTAATACGATGCCACCGAGGGCATGAGAATGACAGCGCCTTTATTTTCCATCCGCGCCATATGGAACGCGCCGCGGATCAGTTCAGTCGCAAGCCCTTTCCCTCTTGCAGCAGGATGGGTAGCTACCCCGACAAGGTAATCCACCGGCATCTTTGCACCGCGGACACATATTTCATAAGGACGGCGGTGAAGACTGCACGCTATTTTCCCTGCTTCTTCTCCCGCCAGTACATCTTCCGGGCGGTAGAGCTCCCTGAAATACCAGCGGAACCACGGGTCGTCCTCTCTTTCAAAACAGTACGACCAAAGCGCGCGTATATCCTTTTCATCCGTCCGACTGCATTTACGTATTTTCATAACCGCCTCAGAAACAACTGCCGTCTTTTACGACGACATCATACTTTTCCGCGAAATGGTCAGGATTGTATTCCATTTTTGCCTGACGCAGGCCGGGCAGCCCCATGTCCTCCTCACGGTTTACAAATTCTGTTGCCGCAAATTCATGCATCAGGAAATCGCGGTTGATTGCCTGATACAGCCCGCGGATATTCGGATTTGCCTTTTCAAAGAAAATATGCGCCACCCGGGGATTGACCAAATCTCCGTTCGTAAAGGCCTCTACCTTTCCATAAATGCGGATAATGGCGCCTTTCAATTTCAAAGCGTCCCAATTGGCAAAACACCGCTGCAGCGCTTCTTTTTCTTCCGCAATGTCTCCATGCCGTTCAAACCAGTCTTCAATCCCCTGCCATGCGTCTTCCCTGTTTTCCGACGTGATGGACTCGTATGTATAATCACCGTACTGGCGGAGAAAAGCGTTCAGATGATTTTTCTTCATCCGGAGTTTCTTTCCCGATAAATTGATCATGTCTGCCGTACGGTATACATATTCCCAATTATCCCGATCCGCAGTGAATTCATACCGGTTCGGGCAATGGGCTTTGATCTGTTCCAGCACCCAGGGTGAAGCAGCCTTAATGATAAACGGTTTTCCCTCGCGCTCCAGGCATTCATGGATAATCTCCATGCCGCGGCCGAAAGACGCCCCTTCACCGGCAAAAGGGGGCATAAAAAACGTATTCTCCCCTTCCCCCGCACGGACGAATAAGATATTCTCCTCTACCGCCCACTGCGTATGGTACGCTTCCTGCCATAAAAAAAGTGTATTGAATGAACAGTCGATCCCCTCATAATGATGGACATGAAAAAAGCTGTCGATATACTCTCTTTTTTCAATTGTAAACGGTTTGAAGTCTATGATGAACATCTCCTTAAAAAATAACAGCTATATTGTAAATATTCTATCCTTTTTTATGCCTTTTGGCAAAAGCCGGAACGGACCTTCTAAGCCACAACATGGCCTGCTGGTGAAATCAGAAGACAGATAAACACCCACTCCGTCATTTTTCCGGTGCAGGAAAATAAATCTGCCGCAAAAGCAGTAAACAAAAATTTTTACAAAAATAAAGAAATTCTTTCCCACTCTCATTTAAGCCTCTTTCTTGATAATGAGAAAACCGATATTATCAGAAACAGCAGATCTGGCTTTTTCCGATTTCCCATAAAATCAAGCTTCACCGCGGCGAACATGATTTCCCCGAAACTTCATTCGCTGCGTTTTTCTTTCGATAAAAATCACACTTATTCACATTATTCACAAACTTATTCACAACTATTCACATCATGTGGATAAAAACAATCTGTTTTTTCTCTTTTCGCGATAAATCAAGACTTTTTTCCGCCTGTCCATCCCAAAAAGACACACAAGCTGTGCATAACTGTGTATAACCTTTTTGCCACTCCGTAAATGAGAATGAAAAATATTCCGTATTTATCGTATATCTTTCTCACTTTCACTCTCACAGGATACCCCCGATATGCATGTGAATAACTTTTTCTCCATCTGTCCCCCTTTCTTCCAATCATCCATTTTTCTTCCCCTCTTGACAACGAATACGTGCAAAATAGAAAGAAAAAAAGCGAATAAAAGAATTCATTCCCAATCACCCCTGTATTTGTCCGCCTGCTGTGTACATAAGAAATAAAAACTTTCTAAAAGAAAAAATGATTTCCTTCCGTTCCGACATCGGCAGAAATGAAAATCATTTCCCCGTTTTGTCTCTTTCATTCCATTTTATTTGCAAACTCCCATTTCTGCCTTTTTTGTGATAAAATATGACATGTACACGCGTCCATAGCTCAGCTGGATAGAGCAGCGGTTTCCTAAACCGTGTGTCGGGGGTTCAAATCCCTTTGGGCGCACCAGAAATGCACAGCTGCCAAAAGGCGGCTTTTTTTATTTGCCTTCAAAATGTATTTCCTATCGGGGTAAAATTCTCTTTTCCGCCCTATGTCGCCGCCGGTGGAGTCTTTCAGAGAAAAAATGATATAATATACATGGTAAATACTTTATAAATACTTTTTTACGGGGAGACAAATCATGGATACGGTACATATCAATTTAGGGAATGATTCTTATGATGTGATGATCGACTCGGGCATCATCGGCCGCCTGGGGAAAGAAACCGCCCCCCTGTCGGGTCACGGGCGCGCAGTCATTATCACGGAAGAAGGAATTGACGAACTGTATGGCCAGGATTTGAAACGCCAGCTGGAAAAAGAGAACCTGAACGTACAGCAGATCGTTCTTTCTTCGAGCGAAAAGAGCCGAAGCCTTTCTGTCGTGAGCCGTGTATGCGAGGCGCTGGCAGACTTCGGGTTCTGTGCAGGAGATCTGCTCATCGGCCTTGGCGGACGTGTCGTCGGCGATGTGACAGGCTTTGTTGCGGCAACTTACCGGAGAGGGACTCCCTACGTGCAGGTGCCCACTTCTCTCCTGGCACAGATCGGCAGCGCCATCGGAGGGAAAATCTCCATCGATATCAATGGAAGAAAAAATCTCATCGGTACATTCTACCAGCCCAAAGCCGTGTATGTAGATCCTGCCATGGTCCGCACGCTGCCTGCCCGTTTCTTCCATAACGGCCTCGGCGAAGTGATTAAAATCGGCTGCGTGGCAGACAAGGACCTCTTTGAAATATTTGAAAAAGCCGCCTCTGACCAGGATATCCTTCGTGTTCTTCCGGAAATCATCCGCCGCTGCATTACCATCAAGGCACACTATGTGGAAATCGATCCCGAAGACAAAGGTGAGCGCCGTATCCTTGATTTCGGCCATACACTGGGCAGTGCGGCAGAGAGATACTACCGTTTCAATGATCTCCGCCTGACCCACGGGGAAGCAACGGCGGCCGGCATGTACATGATCACGAGCGCTTCTGAAATTCTGGGACTCACCAAGCGGGGTACAGCGGAACGGATCAAGTACGTCCTCCAGTCTATCGGTCTTCCCATCAATCTTGACGTCCCCCGTGATATTCTTGTCTCCCTTCTGGAACATGGAAAAAATGTAAAAGATGAAAAAATAGAAACACCCCTCGTTCTGGAAATCGGAAAAGGATATATTTATACGGGAGAAATTGAAACCTTAAAGAAATATATACAAATGGAATAATTGCAAACCTTCGAAAGAAATACCGGGAGTAAAAACAAACTTCCGGTATTTTTTTCGCCCTGTTTCTCATAACCTGTAAAACCTGTTCTCCATGGGGTGCTATGCTATAATGCAGACAATAAAACAATCTGTCTGAAAGGTATACTATTTTAAACCGGAAACAGGAGTATAAAAATGGATTTCAGCAAAATAACTGTGGCCGTTATCGGCCTGGGTCTGATGGGCGGTTCCTTTGCCATGAGACTGAAGGAACTCGGAGCGGCAGTAATCGGCATCAATCGGACATTATCGATGGCAGAGGCCGCCCTTCGGCAGGGCATAGTGGATTCCATCGATATCAGTGACCTGAAACACGCGGACATTGTTATATTCTGCACACCTGCCAAAGCGACACTCGCCTTTGTGAAAGATCACCTGCCGGACTTCCGCTCCAACGCGATCATGACCGATATCGCCGGCGTAAAAGGAAACCTTGCCGATGATATCCGGCAAATACTGCCGCTGGGCATGGATTTCATTTCATCCCACCCTATGTGCGGACATGAAGGTGAAGGACTTTCCCGGGCGGATCCGGACATTTTCCGCGGAGCAAATTATATCCTCCTTCCCGATAAAACGAACCGCCCGGAGAGTGTGGAACTGCTCCGAAACATGGCGCTGGCTCTCGGCTGCCGCCACGTGCCGTCAATCACACCGGAAGAACACGACCGCCACATCGCCTACACCAGCGACCTGACCCACGTCCTTGCGGCGGCGCTGATAAACAGCCCTTCCCTGAAAGAAGACACAAAGTACTTTACAGGCGGATCATTCCGTGATGAAACAAGAGTAGCGGATATCAACAGCCCCCTTTGGACAGATTTATTCCTTGCCAACCGTGAAAACCTGCTTCTTGAAATCGACCGTTTCACAGAAAGCCTTTCTCAAATAAAAACAGCACTGGACAGGTCAGATAAAAATACCCTTCATGAACTTCTTGAAAAAGCAGGAAAAAGAAAACGAAACCTGACAGCCGCCGATAAAATATAATCGGACGTAAGCTGCCGGCTCCTGAAAACCGACAATTGTGAATCAGCTGCCCGCACCAATAATGGAGGATACTCGCATGCCATAGTGACTCAAACCGTAAAAGAATAGTTAGCTTGCAGCTGACAGCTCACAGCTGATAGCTTTTATCTCCTTACCGCTTTCCTCACCACGGCAGCAGATCTTTCACATTCGCTTCGGATGACGCTTAACGTTTCCCTCATTATGACGCCTTTTCTCCAATTGTCATTCTGAACGGGGGGCAAGCATTCTGTTTGAAAAAGGTAGGAAGCAAGATAGTGACACGGAGTGAAGAATCTATAATCCTGATGACGCCTTATCGGCTACCTTACCACGAGTACAGATTTTTCGCACAATTCTGGCGGACACCCTGCCATGAGTTCCACTTTTACCGGACAACGAAAAAGGAGCAGGCACCATCAGCAGTGCCTGCTCCTTTCTTTTTGGAAGTTCCTTACTTCTTGGCAGCGAGAGCTGCTACCTGGGCCTTCAATTCATCCAGCTCCGATCTCATCTCTTTATTTTCCGCCTGCATCTTGTCATTTTTCTCTTTCAAGTCCTTAATCTGGTTCGCCATTTCCACTTTGGAGTAACGGGTATAAACGTCACCGCGTCCCAGCTTCACAGAAATCCCTGCATTGAGCATGTTCCTGTCATCACCCATGGTCCAGCCGAGACTCATCATCGTTCTTTCGTTCGGCCGATAGAAGAGGCCTACCGCCGCAGCGCTGGCATTGCGGTAATTACCGAAGCCTGCCGCGATGTCCCACTTGTCATGGGGATCGAAGTCCAGCGGGTGGAGGGCTGCCAGTGCGGCGGCTCCCGCTCCCACTTTACTGATACGGTTGTCCAGGGTGCCCAGCTTTCCGTTCAGATTGTTGATAGTATTTCCCAGGTTGGTAATATTGGTTGTATTCTTGCCGACCTGTTTGTCCAGTATGGTCAGGTTGTCTCCGGCACTGTTTTCTTTCTTCACATAGTTGCCGTCATTCTTCACATGAGTTTCATGGTACACTGTATTTCCGCTGACAATCTTTGTGCTTCCGTTTTCCACTTTTCCATCGGCTTTCACGTTGACCGTGTATTCCGTTCCGCCAAACGTATTGGCAGCTGTGTCAAGTGTCACATTTTCACCGGCTTTCACGGTGTTTCTTGTGTCTTTCGTAGCTACGGTGACTTTGTTTTCTTTTCCGTCACTGCCCTTTAACGTAATGGTGGTGGTGTTATCCGCGTTTTGTGTGCCGCTCATGGTATAGGTGGTATTGGTATCAATCTGTCCCGCGATGGCTGACAGATCTACGCTGCCTTTTACTTCATTTCCGGCGGTGTCCTTTATCTTCATGGACAGTTCTTTTCCGTTAAGGGTCAGCGCATTGTTGTCTCTTACCAAGGTATCATTGCCGTCTGCAACGGATGAGAGATCCACGCTGCCCTTTACTTCATTTCCGGCAGTGTCCTTTACACTCATGGACAGGGTTTTACCGCTAAGGGACAGCCCATTGCTGCCACCTACCAATGTATCATTGCCATCCGCTGCTCCGGCTACCGCTTTCTTCAGCTGCGCCACGTTGACCGCATCGGTATCTGCCGCGCCGGCCGCTACACCGGTAATCTGGCGGGTATAGCCTTTCGTCTTGTCCCCCACAGAAGCGGCACTGACAGTCGATCTCCAGGCGGCAGACGTATCCGTAGAAGCCGCCTTGGTAGAGGGGTCATAGCCGCTCACCCCCGCTGCTGTATCCGCCTTAGAAAAAGCTCCAATGGCTACGCCATTTTTTACCGCTGCACTGCTTGATACGCCTATCGCCACGGCATTATCAGCATCTTTTACAGTTGCCGAGGTTCCTATAACCACACCATAGTTTGAATTAACTATGGTGGAATTAGCACCTATGGCCGCACCATATTCTGAATCATCCACAGAGGAAAGAGCGCCCATCGCCATCCCGTACGGTGATGTTTTAACTGCTGCCTTTGTGCCCATGGCCAGGCCATACTCCGAATTCACAGCAGAAGAAAAGGGAGACAACGCGGCAGCATAATTTGATGCCGATATATTCGAACCCCATCCCAAGGCTACTGATGTTTCTCCATCCGCATTACTGTTCGCGCCGATCGCCATACCGCCATTGGTTGCTGCAGCATCATTGATATTTGTCCACTTAGTATCCACAGCCATGTATTTTAAGCCGATATCCACAACGCCGTTTTCCTGCTTCAATCTGATTCCATTATCAGCACGAAGCGTTACTGTATCATTCGGCTTTATAACTTTCTTATTGCCCTCCGCACTGCCTGTATTCGTCGGAATACCGGGTTTAACTCCGACTTCCAGTGTCCAACCGGGAATCGTATCATTTCCGTTGAGGTCAATTTTCGAACCGTCAATGCCATATTTAATGGTTTTCCCATCACGGTCTACAGTCAGGCCTTTATTGGCTTCCGCTACGTCAAAGGTAATTTCCGGCGCCGTATCTCCATTAAGAGAAATCGTTTCACCAACTGCTTCTCCGCCCTTCTTGATGATAAATCCCCGGCTAAGCTTAGTATCATACTTCGTATTCACCGTTTTCAGCTGCGCCACATTGACCGCATCAGTGTCCTGCGTACCGGCTGCTACACCTGTGATCTGGCGGGTAATTCCTCTTGAAACATCGCCTACGGAAACAGCAGCGGCCGTCGCTTTCCAAGTACCTATAATCAGATTTCTCTCGCCAAGAGCGGAATTATACTTCGTTTCCGCATCCGTATAATCGGTCTTTGCAGCATTCATAGCCGTCTGCGCCGTATCCATAACCGTTTTGGCATCGTCCATTTCCTTTTTGCGCGCCAAATCGTATTGATCGCCGGAATGCTCATAGCTGTGATAGGTCTGGTAGGCTTGTGTATATGCGGCGCTCTTCGCCAGGAAATCATTGACTTTTCCTTCATAGTCCGCTTTTTTCGCCGTGTAAGCAGAGGAGAGACCGGGCAAATCTCCGTTCAACTGTGCCAGTCTTGCCGTTTTTCCAGTTAAATTTGCTATTTCCGTATCGTTTTGGATATTTTGATTTGTGTCAGGGCTATAACCGTATACCCCGGCATCCACAGAAGAAACAGATTCGCTGCCGAGAGCTACACCGCCATTTTTCTGTACGTCCGTATTGTAGCCCAGCATGACAGCATTGCTGATATTGGCAGTATGCGTTTTAGTTGGAACGGTGGCTCTCACATTGTATGGAATCGGTCTCCCTGTATACCCTCCCGGCGTACTGGAAGAATTCCCCAAACTGGGCGTATAAGTCTTGCTCACGACATCTTCTTTTGTTGCCATAGCACCAAGAATGACATTATTTGTTCCGCCGGACATTTCATGATAATCGCCAATCACAACATCTGACGTTCCATCGGATATCTTATTTCCGGTTCCCACTACAGCCACACGGTTCACGTTGGTTCCTGTATTTTGGAATCCCGCCATCGTATTGTTGGCGCTGGTACCGTTTGCCGTGCCGTTCAGAACATTCCCCGTTCCGACGATCTGGGAACGCCGGGCATAATCAGAACGGTTTCCATTCCCTGCGATAAGAACAGATCCGCTGGTATTTGCAAAATCCCCCATCACTTTTGCCGCCTGATCCGAATACCCTTCCTGATAACCGCTGCGGAAAAGCAATTCTGTCATAGCCCCTTGCCCGAATGTTCCCTCCAGTCCGCTTGACATATCTACTGTAGCATGGGAAAGGATATTCCCTGAACCGAATATCATCGAATTGTCCGCGTTATCCAACTTGTTCCATGTACCGATGATGCTGCCCGCTATGCCATTTGAGGTGTTACCATTCGAGGTAATCTTGTTATTCACCCCATAAATAGAAGACCAGATATTCGGAAAAGAGTTGTCATTACCTTCAATGACAGAATTGTGCCCTGTCACGGTTCCTTCATGGCCCAGAGCCAGCGCGCTGTGCCCTACTGCCACATTCAATCCGCGGCCGCTTTGCGCATTATACCCTACGACGACACTTCCGCCGCCCTGCTCTCTTTTGCCGGAAGCCTTTTCTTCCGGTGTCATGGAACCGATAATAACAGATTCCTTAATCGTTCCAAAGGTTTGGTTATCCCCGATCACAATACCCGAGGTGGGATTGACCGTTTCGTTATTATTCCCGATGACAGTCAGGCTCTCATGCCCTGTCATGTAGGTGTCGTTGCCTTCAATTTTATTCCCCATGCCGATGACCAAGTCTGAAGTGCCGTTACGTGCTATACCATGGTATCCGGAAACAGTACCGGCATCCCGATTCGTGATGCTGTTATTATCACCGAATACATTTTGCCGGTCACTGTTTGTCACCGTGTTTCCTTTGCCGACAACTCGAACGTCTTCGCTGTCTTTAATGGTGTTTTTCTTGCCGACAATCACGTCATCCTTTTCCTTACTGACTTCATTGTCTATTCCGACAACTGTAGAGTCAGTTGTATCGGTTACCGCATTGGGCGCTTCCGTATTTCCTACTATTACATTATCAACAGCCCCCGCGACGGAAGAGGTCAGCAGAAAAGCTGTCAATGCCGCTGCCAGCGCGTTTTTAGAGACTCTCACCCCCCCGCTTTTTCTCGCTGTCCCCGCGATTTCCGAAACGACGACATAACTGTTCTTCACTCGACTCCAAATGACTTTGTAAATGTGATTCATGTTTTCCTCCCATAAAAAACAATATAATTAAAAGCGCAATAAAAAGAAGCACCATCCCCAATGCTGCCGATACTGCCTTCACACCACCTTTCCCCGTGACACTTCATTTGCCTGAAAAGCCGGGTACAGAATCCGTAAACAGGAAAATTCC
>OLSC01002904.1_pt1 | contig 10516 bp, 13 predicted proteins | sample 1672881 | NCBI WGS metagenome assembly OLSC01 (sample SAMEA3136733, study PRJEB25190) | human gut metagenome | biome: human gut; feature: human-associated habitat; material: faeces | place: Austria | collected 2013
TAAGCGGATTCAAGAGATGCATAGACGAGTTTGTCAGATCAAAGCAAGTGAAAAGACAGAGGTGAAGTATATGCAGACATGGGAAGAAAAGATATTAATAAAACAGGAAGGAATTGCCGAAGGCAAACAAATTGGCGTTGAGCAAATTAATAGGTTGAATCAGAGACTGATTGAACAAGGAAGATTTGATGATTTGACTAAAGCTGCATCAGATAAAGTATATCAGGAAAAGTTATTGAAAGAATTTGAAATTTAACAATATCAAAATAAAGAATATGTACAAGACTAGCCATTATCGGAAACACGGATACTTTTCTGAGCGTAGTATCTTGACATATAGCATATCTTGGATTACAATTCATTTAACGATTAGGCTAAATGTTAAATGAAAGGTCGTGATGAATTTTTGGGTATACAAGATACATTAAAAGCACTGGCTGATCCAATACGACGTGAGATTTTGAACCTGTTGAAAAATGGGCGGCTTTCAGCTGGAGAAATATGTGAGCATTTTTCGGTAACGGGAGCATCTATATCAAGACATCTGGCAATATTGAGGGAAGCTGATTTGATTCGAAATCAAAGAGAAGGAAAGTTTATTTATTATGAATTAAACACTTCCGTACTGGAAGATGTCATGTTGTGGATAACAGACTTGAAAGGAGTAGCGGACGATGAAGGAAATGATAAGAAAATATAGAGGTACATTAATTAGCTCTGCATTGGTAATTCTTGCAGGAGTCCTGGTGGGTTTTACGAGTATACAAGGTAAGTGGATAAATCTATTTTTTGTAGTGATGCAATGTGTGTTTGTTGCAATCATATTTTATGATAACAGGAACAGACAACAGAATCGCAAGGTTATAGGGATGACTATATGGATCATACCTGTTATTACATTGCTTTATAATGGTATTGTCAGATTGGTTGATATGGGAGCAGATATAGAGAATTTATTTATGGCATTCATTTATTATGGGACAGGTTTAATGTTCATGGTTATAGGAAATTATCTGCCAAAGGTAAAACAGAACAATACGATAGGAATCAGGGTCGTATGGACATTGCAGGATGAAGAAAATTGGAGTGCAACGCATAGATTCAGTGGGAAAATATGGGTGGTATCAGGTATTTTGTGCATGCTTTGCGGTCTTTTTGCAGAAAGCATAGCTGCACTTGTTTTGTATGTTGTAAGCATTATGGCAGCAGTAATCATCAGTGTTCTTTATTCCTATTTCTTTTATAAGAAAAAGATAGAAACCGGAGAAAAATTAAAAATTCAATATAAAAAAAAGGCAATTGTGGGATACGGAATCGTAACAATTTTAACTATTATATTCATTATAGGAAGTTTGTTTTGGGGAAGTATTGATATTCAGTTCCAAGATAACAGTTTTACTATCAAGGCTCAGGGATGGAGTGATTATACCGTAGACTATACGAAGATTGACAGTATCTCGTATGAAGAAAATTTATTTCAGAACTCGAATGATTATAGGACCAATGGATTAGGGAATTTTAAATATGCTATGGGAAATTTTAGAAATGATGTTTATGGAAATTATATCCGTTATACGCATTCATCCTGTCATTCATATGTAGTGATGAGCATAGGTGGAAAAATATTAGTTGTTAATGGTGAAAATGATCCGGCAACAAAGGAAATCTATCATAATATCAGCGAGAAAAAATAAAATTACTAAGACTTCCCATACCTAAAAAGGGATTTATTTATATTTGCCCCATTCACTGATTCATGCTAAAATAAACAAATATGGTAAGACGAAAATATTTTATTATCATAATCAATGAATCAAGGAGTAACAATGAGAAGATTAGCATTAACTGATGATATATTAATGAAGATTGAAAAGCCTGCCCGTTATATCGGGAATGAGGTGAATTCAGTTATGAAAGACAAGGCAGATGTAGATATCCGCTTTGCGATGTGTTTCCCCGATGTTTACGAAATATAAAAAAAGGGCGTTGCTAATCTTTTATAGATATTGGTAAATAGCCTTAATTTCTCAGCATATTCTAAAATAAATAACAATAATAAATAATCATTAATAACGTAGTAACCTTTCAATTTTAATCTGTTTTGTAGTAAGAAAAAGGTAAATATTGAGTGAAATACATACTTTAAAACTATATAAATAAATGAACCATGGCAGTCCAATACCGGCTGCTTTTTTTTGTGTGTATAGAAAACTCATAAAAATGCACATAAAAGAAATCAGTTTCATTTGGCTAGAGTGAAAAATATATCTGATAGAATGTCCATTTCGGTATGTCTGATGCAAATTTCTTTTTTTTCTTTCTTTCATATTTTAAGATAGCAAGCGGGAATTCTCGGTAATTCAATTACCGAGATGAGAGCGTTTTCGCGAAGCAAAAGTAAAATACCATATTATCTATGAGTATTTAGCAGAGTACCACGCCCATAGAATTCCTCGCATGAGCGTGGATGAATGCGGTTAACGTCCGCCCTGATGTTTGATATATTCCTGAACAATCTGTTTGGCATTTTCACCTACGGTTGTTATGAAGTAGCTGTCACTCCAGAACACGGGTTCCCAGTAATACTTTGCTACCTGTTCCTTACAACGGCTTCTCGCAAAGCGGGAAGTCTTTGTTTTGATCACCCGGACAAGATCCAACAGGTTTACTTCCGGCACGGCATCAAACAGGACATGGATGTGGTCCGGTTCCCCGTTTATTTCTGTCAGGATGCAGCCACGCTCTTCTAATACGGCCCGGATCGTATCATAGACCAGTTCTTTTACTTCACCTGTTAATACCGGATTCCTGTATTTTGTTACCAGTACCAGATGGTAGGATAACAGAAAACAGGAGTGTCTGTTCTTATAGTAACCAGCGCTGTTTTTCTCGTACATACGTTCTTATCATCCTTTACATTCATTCCTGATTATAGTATAATTATACTGTAAATAACAATGGATTTCAAGGAGACAGTCATTCATGTACCGGGTAAGTAAAACTGTAGTAAAACAAACCGAACATCCGGAACTCTTTTCCCTTTTTAACAGATATGGAGTTCTTGCAACGAACCTGTATAATGCAGGCCTGTTCCGTGTGCGCCAGAACTTTACCATGCATGAGAAAGAGGTGCTGCATCCGCTGGAGCAGGAAGTAAAGCAAGAGATTGAACGTACGGTTACAAGGAAAAATCTCGGCCATCCAAGACGTTCCATGTCTTATCTGTTCCTCGAAAAGCTGATGCGTGTTACATGGAACCCTGATTTTTTTGCAGGGATCCCGATGCAGTGTGCACAGAATGTCCTGAAACAGGTCTGCGGTGATTTTAAAAACTGGATGGCTTCCTGCAGACAATATAAAAAGGATACATCCGGCTATCTCGGCCGGCCGAAGATGCCGCATTACAAACGGAAGAAATCTTTGAGCTCCTTCACTTTTACAAACCAAGACTGTTATGTATTGGAGCAGGGAAATAAGAATCTCCTGAAATTTCCGGCCGTCCGTGGGCATTACCTTCCGATCGGCCCTGTTTCCGGAAGACTGAAACAGGTAGAAGTCAAACCTTATTATGGTGAATTCCTTGTTATCTGCATCTTCGAAACAGACGAAGACTGTTCCTCGTTACCGGACGGTGCTTCCTGTGGCATTGATCTCGGAGTTGACAATACCGCAGCTCTCGTAAGCAGCAACGGACGTTGTGTGCTGTACAAAGGCGGTGCGCTCAAATCTGCGAATCAGTGGTACAACAAACAGATGGCCGATTGCCGTTCTCTCGCAATGAAAGGGCATACAGCGGATGAGGCAGCGAAGCTCGGTCTGCTTCATACCAAAAAGATGCAGTCTCTTTCCCGCCGGAGGAACCAGTTCTTCCATGATACGATGCACAAGATCGCATCAGACATCGTGCATTTCTGTCTTGCTTCCGGCATCACAACCATCGTGATCGGTAAAAATAAGAACTGGAAACAGAAATCCAATATCGGGCATGTAAATAACCAGAACTTTGTTCAGATCCCGCTGGAAACACTGCGATGGATGATCACATACAAGGCTGAATCTGCAGGCTTAATTGTTGTAGAACAGGAAGAATCTTATACTTCCAAAGCAAGCCTTGTGGATTTGGATGAAATCCCGGTATATGGAAAAGAAACTAAAAGCCTGGTAGCTTTCTCCGGACGCAGGATTAAACGGGGCCTGTACCGTACAGGCTCCGGGCAGGTCATCAATGCAGACCTGAATGGAGCAGGGAACATTCTGCGTAAATACATCCCGGATGCATTTAAAGACCGTAAAGATTTCGTTTTCCTTGACCAGATCCTTGTCCGGAATTACCCGTGCTTAAATAAACGTATTCCCGTCAAAGGGATAGGAGCCGTGTGAGCCGGCTCTTAGGCGTACGCCTACAGATACCATTTCCATTTCTTTGAAATGCAAGTGGTAGTTCATACAATTATTTATATCAGGAATAATTGACACCACATATGGTATCACATATAATATAAAAAGAGGTATAGAAATGTCAAAGTGGGATAAACTTTTAGAACGTATATGCAACTTGTCAAAGGATCTTCGGTTTGATGAACTTCGGAAAGTATTGGAAAGCTATGGGTATGAAATGAATACACCAAGAAGCGGAAGCAGTCATTATGCATTCCGAAAAAAGAACTGTATCCCAATTACAATACCAAAGCATGAACTGATCAAAAAGATATATGTAGAAATGGTAAGGCAGGTTGTTGAAAGTGAGGAAGAGAATGATGAAAACGCTGAATGATTATATGGAAATGTCCTATCGAATGGAAATCGTAGAAGATAAGGATGAAGGTGGTTTCGTAGTCACTTACCCAGATTTACCTGGATGTATTACTTGTGGAGAAACGATAGAAAGTGCAGTAACAAATGCATTAAATGCAAAACGGGAATGGATTACAGCTGCATTAGAAAGTGGCATAGAGATTCATGAGCCGGACACATTAGCTGATTATTCAGGACAGTTCAAACTTAGAATTCCTCGAAGTTTGCACAGAACACTGGCTGAACATTCTCAGAGAGAGGGAATCAGCATGAATCAGTATTGTGTATATTTACTTTCAAAAAATGATGTGATCTTTCATAAGTAAATCAAACTTGTTAGCTAACGAAAGGGGAAAGAATGAAAACATTTATGGAAAAATGTGTAGATGGAGAGGCCTCCGTCGAAGAAGTTGATGAATATGTAGAGTATTGGCATACGCATGAGATTGATATGCCTTTGCACGAATATCTTGGCTTATCTCCTAGTGAATATGCACTTTGGGGTAGAGGAGGTAATGGATATTTAGGACAATTTCTGGAAGTTAGAAAAACAGGAAAAATACCATTTGTTTTTAATTCATAAAAAAACTGCTGCCATGATCATGTAATTGATTGTGGCGGTATTTTTTTTACAAGAGATTGAAAAGAAGATATGCTATTGAGAGTTGACCGCTAGTGTTCTTTTTGCAAAAATATCATATTATTAAATATTTGATAAAATCCAAAAAATGAAATATACAGAATTGAAGAGGTGATAATAGCGATGAACGAATTAAGAAGAAACATTGAAAAATCGGTATAAAAGAAGAGGATGGAAGCGAAGCAGAGCCAAAGGGGAATACAAAAGTCCGTATTGATTTAGACGGGGCAGACGCATACAATGATTGCTTGCTATATCACTATAAAAAAGACGGGACTTGGGAACAGTTGGACTTCACAGCCCAGAAAACAGAGGAAGAGTCTTATCTGGAATTTGTTACTGAATCATTTAGCCCGTTTTTATTTGTGAAGACCGAAAAGACAGATGCACAATCACCAGAGGTACAAGGAGAACCGGACCAGAAAAATACGAAGGAAGAACAAGCAACGCAGCCAAAGATAACAGATGCAGCGCAGACGGTAAGTGAACCACAGGAAGAACCGGATAAAGATGATACGATCACATCTAATGTGAAAATCAGAAGTCTTTCCACAAGTTTATTCCGTGGTGCAAAAAAGAATGAAAAAGGGATCTATGTATGGAATGCTCCAAATTATAAGAGCGGTCACGTATTCTCTTACAGGATTCGATATTCTGTATCAGGAGTTGGAAAAGCTTCTGAGAACACGATTAAGCTCACAATTCCAAAGCACATACTGCAAGACAGAGATGGGCAGTGGGCCGATACCTATGAAATGTCCATACCAAGCCGTACTGATGTGGAAGCTGCCAAAGCCGGTACAGGAGAAGAAATCGACACAGATATTGATTATGCATATTACGAAGACGGTGATAATATCGTCATCTACAACTTCCGTGAAGTGCCAGCTGGTGACAATGGTTATATCGAGATGTCTTACAGCACTTCAAAGACAACTTTTGAATATGTAGACAACAAAGAACAGACTCCTTTTACTTGCGTCATGACAGTGAAAAATAGCGAGGGCACAGATACAAAAAGTGCAGACCCAATCATCAGTGCCATTGATACAACAGCAAAAATCACTTCCACATATAAAAACTATCCAACAAAGTTCAAAGATTGGCAGAGCTATTGGGGAACGGCCGTGAAGCCGGCAGATCCAAGCCAATACCAGTATCTTGTATGGCGAATAGATTCTACCATGGATGCAACGCAGCCATATGATTTCTCACTGGAAGATATTGTAAAAGGAAATCATGATGGGATGAGCGTTCTTGGGTATCGTTTTTCGGGACAGGATAACTTCCAAGAATCTGGAAAAATCAAAAATCAAAAAAGTACGGAAAAGAGATATGATTATGTACTGACTTCTATTCCGATGGATACTTACAAAAACTATGATTATTGGAAAGCGGAGAACAAAATCACGGCAACTGTTACACCAGTCGACAAGATCGATCCAACTACGTCAGAAAAATCTTCAAATGTTTGGACATGGACAAAGCCAGTTTTCAAAATTCCAAACGGACATTTTAATCTTTACAAACGAGCTGATGGTGCATATCGAGCATGCTTCATATGTAAAAGCCTACAAGAGTTCTGAATTTAAAATGGCAGATGGGGCAGATATGGTTGCATACAAGGTTACGACATCCAATGCACATTATTTCACGGAAATCTTTACAAAACCAATCATTACATTAAAAAATTCCAAAACAGTTATGGATTTTGTAAAAGACAAAAAATCTATTGGAATTAAGAATCACAACGAAGGACATTTCTATCAGTACGATAAAAAAGAGATTCTTAAATTAAATGAATCAGATACAAATTATGCCAGAGTTGCAAAAAAAGATTCCTCTATTTCAAAAACAACTGTAGCAGCTTCCAATAATACAAAGAAAAAGTATTTTTCACTGACTTGGAGAATTGATCAAAAGGAAACAATTATGTACGGGAATGATGGAAAGACAGATTATCTTCCTCAGAATGGCGGAACATTTTATGATCTTCTTCCAAAAGGATCAGTGGTAGATAAAGATTCTGTATCAGTGGAAGCAGGGGATAATCATTTCCTTTCTGACAGCGCATTTGAAGTTTCCATAAAGGAAAATTACAAAAACACTGGACGAACAATGCTAACGATAAAAGTGAAAGAGCCGGGAGAGCATTATACTGTATTTTATGACACAATGCATTCGTGGAATAGTATCAACGATTATGGAATTTCTGTATACAATCCAGTTGCATATGAAACTGGAAATGATAACATCACAGGCGGATATCCAGATAATGGTGGAGCAATAAAATCAAATGGATCTGCAAATGAAAATGCAATCAAAGAAGCTGAACTTATGTCAGGCTTGGATCCGGATGTGTCTGATCAATACAACTCAGGTGCAAAAAAGTTTATTTACGCAGAAGATAATTATGACATAGCTGCTCTTACAGCTGCTTCTTCCGGATTAACGAAAAAAGTTAAAACGGAAGATGAGAAACAGTACTCATACAGTACAGTAACAGAAATTAATGGAAATTATTCCTACAGGATGCGTTTCCAGAATTCCTACGGATCTATGTCAAAAGATATGATTCTATTCGATTCTTTGGAGAATTATGATCCGGATACGATGTTAACTGAAAATAAGCAAAGCGAGTGGCACGGAACAATGACCGGTATTAATGTAAATCAGTTGAAAGAAATGGGAATTGCTCCAGTCGTATATGTGAGTGAATCAGCAGCGTTAGATATTGATGAACATCATGATATAACAGACACCACTATTTGGAAGAAACTGACAGACAGTACAGATCTTTCGAAAGTGAAAGCAGTTGCGGTTGATTGTACAAAGATGGCAGATGGAACGGATTTCGTATTGGATGAAGACCAATCCATCAGCGCATATCTGTATATGAAAGCACCGGCAAAAGTTCCTGGGGGAAATACCGGATACACTTACAACAATATTTACATTTCCGATACAATTTTTGATAAGAATGATCCGAATAGCGGAGAAAATTTTGTGATACATCAGGATTATACAAAATTAAAGCTTATGGTAACGGGAAGTTTCGGTTTAGAAAAAGTAAGTACAGAATCGCAGAACGTGAAAGTCAGCGATATCAAATATCGTTTGACAGGAACCAGTCATTACGGAACAGTAGTTGATGAAATAAAGACTACTGATGCAAACGGACAGATCAGTTTCAAAAAAATAGAGATGGGAACATATATCCTGCAGGAATATGAATCCACAAAAGACTGGATACTGGACCCGACAGAACATACGGTGGTTATTGATAATATAGGAAATGTGATGATTGATGGGAAAGATTATACAGATAGTACGTATCAGGTAGCTGATCATCCGAGAGTCCACGGAAACCTGTCATTTTATAAAAGAGGGTTGTCAGAAGAAAAGGAAAGTGTTAATAAGACAAAATTCCAATTATCTGGACGCTCCGATTACGGAACCGATGTTATTTTATATGCTGAATCTGACAATAGAAAGTAAGGCAGACATGCAGTCATTTGAAATCACAGATGACAAATTATATGAACTTCCGTTTACAGGGAAGAAAGATATATATTATATAATTTTCGTTTGTGTAGGAATTACACTTATTGCTTTGGTTAATAGAAGAAAAATAAGAATATAGACACAAAACAGGATAATTCATGGATTACAGATAAGAAGAGGGCCAAGCGGCTCTCTTCTTTTTGGGAGGCGAATATATTAATCTTCATTAATACACAAACGATTCCTTTTTTGCAAAAGTATTATATTTTTTGCTAAGTGATATCATAAATAAAACAAAAGGAAGGAGATTAATATATGGAAACTTTCTATATTTTGGCTAGACAAAACGGAAATGCGATACAGTATGTTGAAGTGACAAAAACAGGAGGAACAAAAATTACCACAGATCCCAAATCAGCTACTCAGTTCAAGAGCGAAGAAGCCGCGGAAAAACAGAAAAAACACGCACCTAAAAAACTCAAAAATTACAAGATCATTCCGCAAAACCCGGAATTCATTTTAGAAGTAGAAAACCAGGATACTGATCAAAAGCAGGCAGAAGAGACCGGCATTGTAATGGAAAAGCGAAAGTCTTTTTCTCAAAATGTTAGAAACAAAATATATAATGATGCGGAAGGGCATTGTGCCATCTGTGGTCAGTTTGTTCCTTAGTTCAAAGGTGCTAGTTAGAACAAAAGGGCTTCTTGTACGGTGTCTACAGAGTAGATGCTTTAGTCAAGAAGTTCTTTTATTAAGAAAAGTCTGGAAATCACAATCACAGGCAGTTTGTTTATTTGCTTTCCAAAGTTACATTTGTGGATCAACGAAAAACTCCACAATGTAAAACATGACCTTGCCCTAACAATAATAAAGACCACGAAGTTCTTACCTCCGTGGTCTGTTACGTTATTATGAATAAGTCTCTTCATTATCTCCATGCCTGCTAGTAGTATAACATAGGATGTATAGCATTACAACAATCATATTATTTTTTTTCTTTCCTTTTTATCATATTAGAATGAAATCATAAATGAAAATAGGAGGAAATAAAAATGGCAGTTGTATATCGATATGTAGATTTACATGATGAAGTAATTAAATATGTGGGGATTGTTTGGAGCGAAAACAGGACCCTAAAGCAGCGCGTAAAAGAGCATTCTGAACAGGATGATTGGTGCATAGGCGGTTGCTGGAGAGTTGAATATTTACAAAAAGAAGTAAAAAGCCGAATTGACGCGGAACTCTTAGAGGCACATTACATCAGCAAATTTAAAACAAATGAATGGTACAATGTAAGTAAAGCAAATTGGGGAACTTCAGAACTTTTACAGGATGATCCAGACGAAGAATGGAAGGAATATGAAACGATAGGCAATATTATATCAGCAAAAATCCTGTAGCACGGGAGACATCAAAAGAAAAAAAGTTTTTATTTAATTCACTAAAATTCATTATCATTTGCCTATCACGACAATGCATTAAATAGAAAAAGAGCTGCCCTTTCATAAGAGCAGCTCTTTCAATTTATGGGCTTTAGCCTGTTGAGTGAGATGGAGTTTTTCGCTGTTCCGAAAAATG
>OLSC01002915.1_pt1 | contig 10477 bp, 9 predicted proteins | sample 1672881 | NCBI WGS metagenome assembly OLSC01 (sample SAMEA3136733, study PRJEB25190) | human gut metagenome | biome: human gut; feature: human-associated habitat; material: faeces | place: Austria | collected 2013
AAGGAAAGTGGAAAGTCTTAACGGCACTACAGTGTAGTTCAAACAGGCGAGCCACAGTGTTAAAAGCTTTTTGAAGGTATAGTTGGATTTTCCCTCTTCTCTGGCGAAATGCTCGATTTCTACATTGGCGATATTGCTGGTGGTCCGGTAAAACAATACCTGTAAATACAAATTGTAATTTTTATACTGGACAATCTCATCCCGCACAAATTTCCGGCAGATCCAGAAATTGCTGGCCTGGATGCGTTTGATCATGTGCCAGGTCAGAAAACTTGCTATCTTGCTGGTCAGTTTTTTGAAAAAACCGAATTTTGTTTTCGTGAAATGGCCAAATACCACATCATAGCCTTCTTCAATCTTTCCGATCAGTTTTGGAATCTGTGACGGATGTGTCTGCAAATCGTCATCCATTCCAATGATATAGTCACCTTCTGCGTAATTCAGCCCTGCCATAATGGCATTGTGCTGCCCGAAATTCCGGCTTAAATTGATTCCCTTTACAAAAGGATATTTGCCGCAAAGCTCTTTAATGGATGCAAATGTGCCATCTTTGGAATAATCATTCACCAGTACAAATTCACATTCATATCCCGGAAGCTTTTTAAACTCTTCTACCGTAAGTTCTACGGTCTTTTTGATGCTGTGTTCGCTGTTGTAACACGGTATTACAATTGATACCAACATGTTGTTTCCTCGTTTCTATCTCTTTTCCTTTTGTACAAATCATCGAATCTCATACTGGATTCCTGAGAGAATCCGATTCGTTTTTTCCTTGCAAACCTCTACAGAATCGCCTTTTACAATCACCAGCCCCAACAGGTCCCGGCCATTCTGGTAAGTCCGCACAGGATCAGAAGGCTGGACGTTTAAAGTTATGGAAATATCCGGATCCTCCGCTTCTTCTGGCAGTTCAATTTTTTCCAGAATCCCGGTTTTGGGGGCTGTAAGCATTCTGGAAACACTGGGCTGGCCTTTACTGTTTTTCAGCTGAAAAGCACTGGCCGTCGTTTCACCCATTGCCTGACGGCATAAAATCTCATAATAATTCAGGTCATAATAGATACCGACCATGTCGGAAAGTCCGGTGGCGCCTGCACGACCGTTGATCTCAATTAAATAGACTTTCCCGTCTTTTAAGATCAGATCGCAGTTAAAAGGAGTATTTCTGGCGCCAGCTTCGGTCAGCGCAGCTGTTATTATCTGTTCTGCTTCTTTTTGTATGTCTATTGTAAATGGCGCAAAATGTCCAATGCAAGTTGGAATTGTGCTCTGATAGTACAAATCTGTTCCGACAGGAAAACAGAACACCAGCTTACCATCTGCAAAAAGTCCTTCTGCACCAAAGATTACTCCCTCTAAAAATTCCTCCACCAGGCAGTAATCCCTGGAGGTACTTTTCATAGCGTTTGAAAACGCAGCAAAGGATTCTTCTCTGGTATTGCACTGGTAAATCCCTCTGCTTCCCATAAGATCCACTGCTTTGACTACTACCGGTAATGGAAGTTTCTCAAGTGCCTCTGACAGTTCTTCTTCGGTCCGTATCTGAAATGCTTTTGCACAGGGGACTCCTGCTTTTTCAAAAGCGAGTTTGCTTAAATATTTATCGGACAGAGTACAGGCTGTTTTATAGGAAATGCCCCACAGGTCCAGTTCATCGCAGACTCTGCCAATGGCACGGATGCCGGTATCCATTCCGCAGGTGGTAATTCCATCGATGTTCAGCTCTTTTGCCTTTGCAAGGACCTCTTCCGGCTTGGAAATATCCGCGTAACAGCATACATCTGCATAAGTAAATCCCGGATAATCTCCGGGAATGCTGGTCACGATGGTCTCATATCCCAGGCGCTTTGCTGCTGAAATCAGCGGCACCTGAGACGCTGCTGCCCCTAAAATCATTAATTTTTTCATTATACACACTCCACGCAAAGCAGGAAAAATTACCTGCCGTTATTACCTGCCCATTATAGCATCCTCAAATTAAAATCTCAATGTTTTCTTTTTGCATCGTCTGTGATATGATAGCAAAAGAAAATCATTGATTTATGATAAGAAAGGAATTACTTATGAAAAAAATCGCAATTCTGCAGTCCAATTACATTCCCTGGAAAGGATATTTTGACCTGATCAATCTGGTGGATGAATTTATTTTATATGACGACATGCAGTACACCCGCCGTGACTGGCGTAACCGCAACAAAATCAAAACTCCATCAGGTCTCCAGTGGCTTTCTATTCCGGTGATTAACAAAGGTAAGTTTTATCAGAAAATCAACGAGACGGAGGTCCTGGATCATGACTGGTGTCATGATCATTGGAGAGCCATTTCTTTGAATTACTGCAAAGCTCCGTTTTTTAAGGAATATGAAGACCGTATTCGCAGTGTCTATGAAGCTTGTGAAAAAGAAACTTATTTAAGCCAGATCAATTACCGTTTTCTCACGGAACTGTGCGATATCCTTGGCATTCACACAAAAATCACCTGGTCTTCCGATTATACCTTAAGTGAAGGGAAAACAGAACGCCTGGTGAATCTGTGTCTTTCCGCCGGTGGAGATGCTTATCTTTCCGGTCCGGCAGCGAAAGATTATATTGTGGATCAGTGTTTTATCGATGCCAATGTAAAACTGGCTTATATGGATTACAGCGGTTATCCGGAATATCCGCAGTCTTTCGGTGCTTTTGAACACGGAGTTTCTGTGCTGGACCTGATCTTCCACACAGGACCAGATGCTCACCGCTATATGAAGAGCTTCCCGGATTCTATTCATCCCGGAGGTGATCTTTTTAAATGAAACGACCTGCTGTAAAGGGAAAAGTTTTTCTGGCACTGCAGCTTTCTCTGCTTTTTTCCTCTTTAAGTGGCGTGGCTTCCAAAATGGCTGCAAAACAGCCATTTCTTTCTCTGCCATTTTGCTTTTATTATGGGTTGGTTCTTCTGATTATGGTGGGCTATGCCTTTGTCTGGCAGCAGATTCTGCATTATCTGCCACTTACCTTTGCTTACGCAAATAAAGGAGTCTCCCTGGTCTGGGGCATGATCTGGGGAGCACTCTTTTTTCAGGAAAAAATCACCTGGAATATGATTCTTGGGGCGGTGGTCATATTCTTCGGTATTTATCTGGTGGTGACCAGCGATGAATGATTCCATGACTTTTTCCGTTCTGCTCCTGCTTTTTTCGGTATTTATTTCCGCCGTGTCCCAGATTCTTCTGAAAAAAGCAGCTCAGAAACATTACCCCAACAGACTGAAAGAATATTTGAATCCATGGGTGATTACGGCATACAGCATTTTTTTATTATCCACAGTGCTGACTATGCTGGCCCTGCGTACCGTGCCACTTTCCATGCAGCCGATTCTGGAGTCTACCAGCTATATCTATGTTTCTTTGATGGGATATTTTCTGTTAAAGGAACGGTTTACCCGCAAAAAGGCAGCCGGAATTGCCGTCATTCTTCTGGGAATCTTCATATATTCTCTAAAATTTTGAAGAAAATACATGCATCAGCAGCAGTTTTTCATAAGAAAAAATTAAGTGGTAACCTGCAATTCTCCATGTTATAATGTTGTCAGAAAAAGGCCGTACATCCCGCGTGGCCGTTAAGTTTCAACAGAACCTATGGGAGGAGGATTTTTATGAGAATGAAGAACTGGATGAAGTATCTCTCCATGCTGATGTCATTGGTACTTCTTATGACCATGGCTCCGTCAGCCACAGCTTTTGCGGCAGAGGACGGCGCAGGTAAGATCGTTCTTACATCTTTTGAAAAACTGGAAAAACCGGAGAAAGACCATTTTGAACAGGGTACCGAGTTGAAGGACCTGGGTCTTCCGGAGAAGATCAAAGCTTACGATGCAGAAGGCACCGAATATGAGCTGACAGATCTCGAATGGACCATCCGTCCGGTGAAAGCCGAGGATGGCAAAGAAGATACCAATGTGGAACCGGTGAAATATGATCCGGAATTTACCGCAGCAGGTGAATACATCTTCACCTTAAAGCTTTCTGATGCCTATGAATATGTCGCTCCGGAAACGGATTCGGAGAACGGACTTCCGAAAGTGGATCTGACGATTGACCCGAAGGAAGACGAGACAGAGACGGAAATGCAGACTGAGGCTCCGACCGAAGCAGTCACCGAATCGATAACTGAGACCCAGACGGAAGCTCCGGCGGAAACAGAAGCCTATACCGAAGCACAAACTGAGGCTCCGACCGAGTCCGTGACCGAAGCTCCGGCAGAAACCGAAGCCTGGACCGAGGCACCGACTGAGACAGAATCTCAGACGGAAGCACAGACCGAGACCTGGACGGAAGCTCCTGTCGAGACGGAAGCCTGGACAGAAGCTCCCACTGAGAGCGAAAGCTCCGCAGAAGCTCCGGCTGAGGATGAGCCGGTCAGCGAAACCGACGATCAGAACTCTCTGATTGATGCACCGGTGATCGATCTGGTACTTCCGGAAAAAATGGAAGTCGGCAAAGCTTATCAGCTTCAGTATGAGATCCACAATGAGGAGCTGGCAGCAGCCGGAGAGGCCAGCGTCAGCTACAGTGTAGAGGAGGGCAGCGATCTGGTAGATATGCCGGATAAGAGCGGAAACTTCACTGTAGAAGCAGAAGGAACCGTAGCTTTCCAGGTAAACGTTATGCTTGCCAACGGAACTGAGCTCCAGGCTTATGACCAGGGTGAGACCGTTCCGGCAGACCCGACAGAGACAGATACCGGGACTGACGCTCCGTCCATTCAGCCTGCAGATGACAATAATCAGCAGCCCGTCGTTTCGCAGCCCGAGCCGGAGAATCCGGAAACACACTGGTATGACGGAATGAACCTTGCCATCAACACTCCGGGTTCTGGTGAAGGAAGCCTGGCAGTTGGAAGCGATTACCCGCTGGGTTATACTCTGACTGCAGCAGACGGCTCTCTTGTCTCCGCAGAGCAGATTCCTCAGGGTGTGACAGCAATTTATACCGTATCTGATACAAACCTTGCAGAGATTGTTACCGCAGAGGACGGAAGCCGGTTCCTGCGAGTGAAAGAGGCAGGAAGCTTTAGTCTTCAGGTAAGCCTTGACGGACTGACCTCTGCAGCAGTTACCTATACTTCCGCAAGAAGCAGCGCCGCAGAGCTTGTAAGCTTCACCGTAGGCGATATCACTGCAGCACCGGAAAACGGCGAGATTCATATTACCCTGCCGTGTAATTCCACTCTTGAGCTGACAAGTATCACACCGGTGATCACCGTCAGCGACAAAGCAACGGTAAGCCCCGCTTCCGAAACCGCCCTTGATTTCTCCGACGGAGCAGCGAAGACGCTCACTGTTACCGCAGAGGACGGCGTTACCGTGAAAACCTATCAGGTGACAGTCACAAAGGCAGCTCACAGCTTTGGTGATTGGACCGTTTCCAAAGAGGCAACCTGCACCGAGGCAGGCGAGGAGACCCGTATCTGCAGCGTCTGCGGAGCTACCGAGACGCAGGCCATTCCTGCAAAAGGGCATACAGCCAGCGAGAAATGGGTAATGACAAAGAAAGCAACCTGTACCGAGAAAGGTACTCAGGTTCAGAAATGTACTGTTTGCGGTGTGGTAGTAAATACCAGAGAGACGAAGGCTCTTGGCCATAACTGGGAGACCATCACCAAAGAGCCGACCTGCACCGAGGCAGGAGAGGAATACAAAAAGTGTACGAGATGCGGCGAGATCAAAGATAAAAAGACCCTTAAAGCTCTCGGCCATGACTGGATCAAAGATGAGAATACCGATGCAGATGGATGGAAGACCACGGTTCAGCCTACGACTACCAGCAAAGGCAAACAGGAGCGTACCTGCAATCGCTGCGGAACGACAGAGAGCAGAGAGATCCAGCGTCTGAACATCATCGGCAACGCTTCCAACAACTATATCTGGGGCTTCACTAATCCGGCAAAATACCCGGTAAATTCCGTCATCACCTTTGAGGCAATCGGAGATGGAACGGACAATGAAGATCCGATCAGCGGAGACGTTCGCTATGTACCGACTTCCACCTGGAATCTGGTCAACGATTATAAGTGGGGCAGCAACGGTTATACCGCAAGCTTCCGTATCACGAAAGCCGGAAACTACACTCTGAAAGTTACATTCATGAAACAGATGTATGATGGCAGCCAGTGGGTAGATACCGGAGAAACCTCCGTCAGCACACAGGATTTCACCATCGCAGGTGAAGGCCAGTTTACTGATGAGAACGGAAATGGTACAGGAAATACCAAGAATCCGGATGAAGTCATCGGCGGCGGTGTAAAGACCGGAGATAACACTCCGATTGTAGCACTGGTTGTAGTTCTGGTGATTGCAGCAGCTCTGCTCGTGATTCTGGGTGTTGTCCGCAAGAAAAGTAAAAAGTAATAAGAAATGAAACGGCAGGAGCCGGACATCTTGAAAAAGGGTGTCCGGCTCCTTTCTTGTACAGGAACGCATATCTGGCTTTCTTTTTCATAAGATAGAAACAGAAGAATCAGTGGGGAGCGGATCAGGATGGATGTGAGAAAGTTCCGGGGAGCGGGTGTATTGATGCTCTGCCTGCTTCTGACAGCGGCGGGAATCTGGAATTTCCGTCAAGGCAGTCTGGAAGTGGCAGGAGGAATCAGCGCCGGGCCGGTGAATGAGGTGGATACGGCGGAGGCAAAAGTGGGCCTTATTTTTCAGGTGACAGGAAATGGGGAGGAGACGGAAAACGTTTTAAAAATCCTCCGGGAAAATGGAAAAAAAGCTACCTTTTTTGTGACGGAAAGCTGGGGAGAATCCTGGCCGGAACTGGTGACGAAAATCATACAGGAAGGGCATGAGCTGGGACTTTTAAGCCAGGAGGGCAAACGATGGGATCGCCTGAGTGGGAGGGAAGTGCGCTCTCTTCTGGAACAGGCGGGAGAACGGCTTCGGAATCTTACAGGGAGAGAACTTACGCTCTTTCAGGAGCGGGAAAAACGCTATGGGACAGGACTTTTGCAGGCGGTTCAGGGGGCAGGTCTCCAGCCGGTGGGCTGGTCTGTGGACTCAGAAGACTGGAAGGATTACGGGAGCGACGCCATTTTTAAGACCGTGACAGAGAGCGAGAGACTTCGTCCGGGAGCCCTGCTTCTTTTCCACACCGGGGCAAAAAATATGGCTCCCGCCCTGGAAAAACTGCTTCCGGAGCTTGGAGCCATGGGATATGAAGCGGTGCCTGTCGGGCATCTTTTTTAATCTTCTTTGTGAGATTTCTCGGAAACGATCTCTTTTAACTCTGTAAGAGCGGACTCGAACTTCGGAGAAGTGATGGTCGGATGCGCTTTTAAGAGCTCCTTGCGGAAGAAACCGAGACGATTGGACAGAGCCTTGCGGTACTCGTTGTCCACAATGTACTTGGTTTTCAACTGCTCCAGTTCCTCACGGAAGGCAGTCAGCTGTTTGCCGGAACGGCGCTCCTCGCTGTGTTCATGCTTCTGCAGGAAATCCAGTTTGGCTTTGACAGACTGGAGGGTGCCGGAGAGACGGTCCTTGGAATTGTAAAGGGTTTGGAAAGCAGCGGTCTGGCCGGTGAAGGCGATAATGGCATCCAGACGGGTCTGGACTTTATCCATTTCTTCCTTGGCGGCGGTCATCTTTGCAAGGAGATCCTTGATATCGAGGGCTGCCTTGAAGGAAAGGGAGAAATCGGCGGCGATATAGATCGTCACCACCAGGGCGATGATTCCTTCGGGCCTGGGCGGAATGGCATTTACTACGGCCTCCACAGGTGTCTGCAGAATATGAACCATGGCGAGAGTCAGAAAGCCCCAGGCGATGGTGGTGCCCAGACAGATGTGGCCGTTCAGGTTGAAGCGATTGTTGCTGTAATCCCAGTAACGGACCTTGAAGAGGGCCTCCATCGCGGCTCCGGTGAAGTATTCGAGGATCGTAGCTCCTACTGCGCCGAAGAGGAAGGTAAGGAAAACATTGCCCCGGACCGGAATGGTCACAAACAGCATAATGACGGCTCCGGAACCGTAGAGGGGAAGAAACGGTCCGCGCATAAAGCCACGGTTGACCCATTTCTTGTGCTGAATGGAAACATAGGTGGATTCAAAGCACCAGCCGAGGAAGCAGTAGATGTAGAAGAACATCAGCCAGTCCACGGTGGTATAGGTTTCATAGCTCATAGACTTACTCCTTTTTTAAAAAATTTGCAGGTTGAAGTTAATTCCTATTGTAGTGGATAAATGAGAAAAATTCCACTTTTTTTTATATTAAGGGTGATAGTAACTGTGAAGATACTGAACAGTTACGAGCGGTAATATCGGAGCACATGGGAGACATATTCCGGGTCGCCGTACTGGCTCCAGCCAAGCTTTCCTTTCATATTTTCAGCAAATTCCAGCGCATTGTCCTGGGAATAACCGCCGTAATTGGTGAGAGCCCAGGAAGCGTAGGAATTTCCATAATTGTAGGTTTGTAAGGCGAGTTTTAGCCTGGACTTTTGCCTGGGGGAAGTGCAGCCGGCCTCGTTCAGGCAGTAGGCGAAGGTCTCCACGCCCACCCGGATGGAATAATCTGGATCCAGGATGCTGTTCGGTGTGTTGGCATACCAGGTGTTGAAAGGGCTTTCTGAGGCCTGCATGACGTCGGCCACAGAACCGGCGCTTTCCTGCTGCATGATGGCCAGCACGACCTGGGAGAAAGCCGGGATGGAGTATTCCTCACAGTACTGATCCACCAGGGCCTGATATTGAAGGACCGAGTCGGAGAGATTTACCGCCCGTCCTTTTCCGAAGAGCAGATGGGGCCCGAAAGGCGCCAGAAAGAGGAAGAATACAAGAAAAATTCCCGCCAGGGAAAGACCAATGCGAAGATGGAGCTGTTTTTTTCGCTCCGCCACGCTTAAAGAGCGCCTTTTTCGGGGCGGCCGCTTTGTTTTCGTTTTATTTTCCATAAGAATCCTCATTTCGTAAGAGTCTCCCTCAGTATAGCAGAGAACAGATAAATGTCAAATCGGGATTCCCAAATAAAAACAGTCGTGGTAAAATGAAAAAGCGTAAGAATAGCCGGAGGGACGGCTGATATAGGAGGCAGAAGATGAAATTTACAAAAATGCAGGGAATCGGCAACGATTATGTGTATGTCAACTGTTTTAAAGAAGAGGTAAAGGATCCGGCGGCTGTGGCCCGTTTCGTCAGCGACCGGCATTTCGGGATCGGTTCGGACGGCCTGATCCTGATCCGTCCCTCAGAGAAGGCAGACTGCACGATGGATATGTATAACCTGGATGGTTCCCAGGGTGCCATGTGCGGTAATGGAATCCGCTGCGTAGCCAAGTACGCTTATGATTACGGCATTGTGGACAAGACGGATATCGCAGTGGAGACGAAGGCAGGTATCAAGTATCTTCATCTGACTCTGAAAGACGGAAAGGTTTCTGAAGTTCGGGTAAACATGGGAGCGCCCATTCTTGAGGCGGAGAAGATCCCCATTGTTTCCGAGAAGGAACAGGTCATCAATGAATCCCTTGAGGTTGATGGAAAAGAGTACTATATCACCGGCGTTTCCATGGGAAATCCCCATGCGGTGATTTTTCTCGATTATTCCCCGAAGGAGCTGGAGCTTGAGAAAATCGGCCCCTCCTTTGAAAATCACAAACGCTTCCCGGACCGGATTAATACAGAATTTGTCCATGTGCTGAACCGGAACACCGTGGAAATGCGCGTCTGGGAGAGAGGCTCCGGGGAGACCATGGCCTGCGGAACAGGAGCCTGCGCTGTGGCAGTTGCTTCTATTTTAAATGGCTTTACGGAGGACGAAGTGACTGTGAAACTTCTGGGAGGAGATCTGAAGATCTTCTGGGACAGAAAAGAGAACCTGGTCTATATGACCGGACCGGCGACCACCGTTTTTGACGGAGAGATCGAGCTGCCGGAGGCAATCGCATAAGAAAAGGAGAGGAAAACTATGATCTATCAGGTAATGAATATTAAAGCAGAAACCTATGAAGAGCCTGCGAAGCTGTATCTCTATCTTCTGGAGAAATCTCCGGAGATCGGCATCGACAAACGGCCGCTGATCTTTATCTGCCCGGGCGGCGGCTACGGCATGACTTCTGACCGTGAGGCGGAGGCAATCGCTCTGCAGTTTGTGGCAGCCGGTTTTCATGCGGCAGTTCTCCGCTACAGTGTGGCTCCGGCCCGTTATCCGACCGCCCTTCTTCAGGTGGCAGCAGGCTTCAAATATTTAAGAGAGCATGCGGAGGAGTTCCACATTGATGCGGACAGGATGGTGGTTCAGGGCGCATCTGCAGGCGGCCATCTGGCAGCCTCCTACGGTGTTTTCTGGAAGAAAAAAACCTTCCTGGCAGAAATGCTGCATACGACGCCGGAGATGCTGAAGCCCAACGGCATGATCCTGAGCTATCCGGTTATCACCTCCGGACCGAAGGCTCACAGAGGCTCCTTTGAAAATCTCCTGGGCGACCGCTATGACGAGCTG
>OLSC01002918.1_pt1 | contig 10459 bp, 7 predicted proteins | sample 1672881 | NCBI WGS metagenome assembly OLSC01 (sample SAMEA3136733, study PRJEB25190) | human gut metagenome | biome: human gut; feature: human-associated habitat; material: faeces | place: Austria | collected 2013
TACATATATAGAGGTAGATCTTACAGAGCAGTATATGTGGTATTATCAGAACGGAAATATTATTTTTCAATCAGACATTGTATCCGGACTTCCAAGTGATCCTGATAGAAAAACACCTCCAGGAATATTTACACTGTATTCCAAAAGCAGTCCAGCTGTATTAAGAGGAGCAATGACAGCGAATGGAACGTATTCTTATGAACAGTCAGTAACATATTGGATGCCATTTAATGGAGATATTGGCTTTCATGATGCAGACTGGCAGCCATATTTTGGAGGAGACAGGTACCTTACAGGTGGTTCTCATGGATGCATAAATCTTCCACCAGAAAATGCAGGACAGCTTTACAGTCTTATTCAGTATGATGTTCCAATAGTATGTTTTTATTAATTGAGTATATGAAAATGGACAGACAGGAGCCAGCCAGTAACATGGTCTATGGCTCCTGTTTGTGCGTTGCAAAGCAAGATTTTATAGAAAAATTGCTGCTTTTTTCAGTAAAATGCGGAAATGAAAATTATAACAAAATAAGAACAATATGCACTAAGAAGGGCGAAATGTAAAAAAATGTTGATTTTGGGAAAAGCGAAAAAAGTGCAAAGTGTGTACTGCATTGAGGGTTAAAAAATCCAGGTTTTACAAGGGCTTCAGGAATCGAATATTTGCATGTAAAAACGCGTTGATGAAAAAAGTGGGAAAATAGTACCACTTTTTTTCGCTTTTTATGCGTTTTACCCCGTTTTTAACACAGTGGTCACGTTGGGTATGCGAGCGAAGCCAGTAAAATCAATGTGTATAGCGTAGGGGGGACAAGTTATTGGTGGAGAACTAGATTTAAGAGGTTGAAATGTGTATTATGTGTATGCTGTAAATAAGAATAGAGAAAAGGATTTGGGTTATATATTTTACAATAAGAAAGCCTAGATAGAGTTGGCGTTTATTGATTGTGGGTGGGAGACGTGCTAAGATAGAACTTATAAGAGAATGGGTGTATTAACAGATTTCTGTAGAGCAATATGCGAATAAATAATGAAAAAATAGTGAAATGCAGATGTATAAATGCAAGTAAGAATATTAATGTTCAAGCACCATTTGTATAGAAATGTATGAATTTTAAAATTATGAGTGATTTTCTTAGAGTTGGCTCGTATATATTAGTAAAGAAACAATATACATTTTTTGAAGATAACAAAATGCAAGGTACGAGGAGAAAAATTGTATGAAAAATATTCTGCAAAATATTGAATTAGATAAAGAAGATAATCAGACGTATATTCTTAGAATTAAAGATAAATATTTTAATAATTGTTGGTTTGTACATTTTGGATCAATTCAACAGCAATTGTTAATGCTGAAAAACAAGACTATTATTATAGATATGAAAAAATGTTCCTTTATTAGTCCAACACCATTTCTGTCACTGCTATTAACACTTAAGAAATGTAAATTAAATGGGTGTGAACTGCTTTTTCAGTTTTCATCGGAGTATGAAAATGCTCAAGATAATTTTTACTTGTACTGCAAGGAAAATGGATTTTATCAAATCATAGAAGAACTTAGTGCTCAGGGAATGAAGGAAATACAACATAGTAATGTTGAATGGAAAGAACATGCCAATTACGAAAAGTTGATAGAAGCTCAAATTTTAGATTTAAGTGAAGAAAAGAAGTCAATAGAGGATATTGTTAATTCAATCTTGAGTAAGATTAATGAGGAAAAAATTCAGCTTAAAAATAAAAACAAAAATTATTTTATGGTAGTATTGAGAAATGTTTTGACAGAACTATTAGATAATGTAAAAACACATGCTTATGAAAATGAAGAAAATAAATTATGTGCTGTTTATATTAGAACAAGAAGGACTAATAATAAAACGATTTATATAGGAAAGATAAACAATAAGTATAATGCAGAAACAGTAAAACCGGCCGAAATATATTTGCAAAATGCTGTCGAGATCTATTTTCAAGATTTAGGTCAAGGAATGGTTGCGTCCTTAGAGAAAAAAGGAAAAATACAAAAAAGTAAAAGACCATTAAGAGAAGCAATTCAAAAAACATTTTATTCAAACTCTAATAAAGCTAGAAGTTCTAATACTGCCGTGACAGGTTTGCAGTTTTTAGGGGAATTAATGGCAGATAGAAATGAATTCATAAGTATTTATGATCAATATGAAGGCGTTGGAACATTTACAACTGAAAAACTTCAGCGTAAAGAACGTAAACTGAATACAAATAAAGTTTGCCTATCAGACATTGGGGGTGAATATAAAGCTTTAAAGGGCTTAATTTACAATTTTACACTTTTTAATAGAGACATTCTGAATAAAGTAGAGTATTTTGAACATAAAGAAGAAGTTTGGAAAATCTATAGTCAAGGGTATCAAAATTTAAAATTTGATGTTGTGAATTATAGAGACGATTTTAAATTCAATGATGCTGGTACAATAATAGATGAGGATTGGTTATGGATTATTCCTAAAGAGAAAAATACAAAATCAATGATCGTTGATTGTCTTTTAGAGACTTTAAAAAAGTATTCAAAGCAAAAATTAGTAATTGCGGATATTGAAGATGATGAATTGATTTTATTTAGATATACTTTAGTAGACTCATATGTTAATGTAATTGATTTTCAAAATAATTTAAAAGAAATATATTTAGTTTCTAAAAAATTGAGATTTTATAAATTTGTTAAAGATGAAAGGAATATTTTGCGCGAGGAACAAGAGTCATTTTTAACTTTTAATAAAAGAACAAACTATTTATATAAAATGAAAATTTATGAATCCAAAGTGTTAGCGACACTTATTGAAACAACTTTATTAAAAGATTATGTAATTACAAAAGGAGTAGTAATATGGAATCCAAATTTAAAATTGAAAGGGTATATTAATTTTGATATTCTAGTTTCTAATAATGAAACTAATCTGATTTTAGAGAGAAATATACAAAGAATTTTGCCATATATATCGGATTGTCATATATATCCAATTGATTTATTAACCAAAAGAATAGTCAATTTAATAAATATAGAACTAGAAGAAAATCAATCTAAAAAAATAGAATATGTTGGTGTGGGAAGCGTTATTGTTTCGGGATTAACTCTGCAATCCAATAATTTTGAAAATAATCTGAATATACATTTCTTTAGCAGAGCTAAAAATGAAAGGCAAGCAGCATTATTTTTTGACCCAATATATTTATATGCACAAGATAAGGAATATGAAACATATGTAAGGAATGGAAAGAGTTACAGGATTCAACCAAGTGATCTTGAACCAATAAAAGTGAAAACCAATAGTTACATTAAAGAACCAGTAATGTATAAGTTATTACATCAATTGGCATATTCATCTGTTTTTTTTGGACATTTAGATATTGAAAATCGTCATGATATATTTAATATAAATTTAAATGCTTTTATATATGATAGAGGAACGTTGCTTTCGAAATTTATTGAAGAAATGATAATGTCAAGTTTAGGACATTATATAGATGACTATGAAAAAAATGAGCAAGGAAATATTTTTTTCAAAGAACTGGAATATTCAAGTATGATTATATATCCATATAATTCAATTACATCGTCAATATTTAGTCAATGCCAATTGATGCAGAAGTTTAAAGAATATATATGGGGATTGACACCTGTTAATATTATATATTCTGGTGAGACATTGGAATTTTCAGATACATATAAAAAATGTCTTTTAGATGTTATTAACAGATTTAACGAGAGATATAATAATACGAAAAAAATAAAAGTTGTAGTGTTTGATACACTCACATATACAGGTAGAACAAAAGAAAATATTAAAAAATTTTTAAAAAGTTTGACAAATGTAGAGGTGAATTTTGTAAATGTTATAGACGCTCAAATTAGTCATTATGATAAGCCTGCCACAGAATTAAATTATATGAATTTGAATATTCCTTTACTGGGAAATAGTGCTACTTGTGAAATATGCACAGTTTTAGATAAAATAGTGATATTTCAAAAAACACTTATTGACGCAAAGTTAGTATCTAAAATTGAAGAAATAATTAAATTATGGAGAGTTCGAGACATTCGGAATTTTCAAAATTCATTGTTACTTCCCAATTTTTCACCTATAAAAGCGACCCATTTTATGAAAGATAATAGTAGATATTTCGTTGATGAAAAAATTGAGTTTAGAAATATATTGCCATTATATTTGTATATGACTAATAGAATAAAACTTGAAAATGATTTTTCCATTATAGAGGATATTCTGGATAAAGAAAACGGGGTTATTGACGAGCATTCAATTGCTTTTATGTGTGCTGTATTTATGATGGAATATGGTGATAAATCCTATCTCTCTATTTTACATAAAGTTAGTAAAAAAATTTTTGATATGATTTTTAAACCGAGCTATAAAGGAGAGGATACTATTTATCAGTTGTGCTTGTTAGCATTACTTAACATTGATGAAAAGATTATATGGCGAATTTTAAAAAAATATTTATACGAAATGAAAAATAGAAAACAGTTATTGTCTTCTTCTTATGAAGGACAGATTCTTTTGCTATATTATATTACACATATACAAAATGATGAGATGCTAGGAAAAGAGGAATTTTTCTATATTTTAAAAAACAAATGTAAATCAGGGAATGGTCGTTTAGATTTATATAAGCAATTTAATTGTCAGTTGATAAATACTAATGGAAATGTTCACAATTCACCTTTGAGATGTGTTGTAGATAATAAGGTGAAAAACATTCATATGATACGGTCTAGTTTGGAGTTGATTAAACAATCACTGACAAGCTATGATTTGAAGTTTGACATATTATATGAGAATAGAAAAAGTGAGGAGAATGGAGATGAATATAATGAGCTCATAGAAAATTGTTTGAATTATATTAGCATTTTAGAAAACAAGATAAAAAACGATGAATATGAATATCAAAGTGAAAAACATATAATTGAAAAGTTATATAATGCATGTCTTGCAATTCATAGTAAATTATTTGCACCATATTTTATATCTTTGAAACCGGAAGACAGAGATAAAGAGGATATAATAGAAAAACTTATTAATGTGATAGACGAATATAATAGTCAAAATTCGGATAATAAAATTATTTTTGATAATAACTATAAAGTTTTGGACTTTTTGGACAAAGATATAAGTGCAATATATTATATATGGAATAATTTACTGGAAAGAGAAATATATTATATTTTGGATAATGTTGCTAAATATACTAAAAATAGAATATCCATTGAAAATGAAATAGTGGCTGGGCAGGTTCAGATTAAAATAAATGAACTAGATTTTAATGTTTTTGTATACAACAATTCAGATGAAAGTATTGATAACATAAAAAGGGCATTAAAACAAAGATACCAAAAAGAAGTCTTGGACATGCTTGGAATAACGATAGAATATTATAAAAATGAAAAAAATAGTGAGATATATAATAACAATTTTGAAGAAGGAGCCGTAGTAGTTGAGATAAAAATTCCAAATATATATAAAATAAGGAGAGAAAAGGGATGAAGAAATTTTTAGTTATTGATGATGATGTTACGAGATTGGAATCATACAAAAAATTATTTGACTTTGTAGAAATTGAATATGCAGCAACAACAGAAGATGTAAAGGAAAAGATTCCAGAATGTGATGGATATTTAGTTGATATAATATATAATGAACCATGTTATTCTGGACTCACGTTTAAAGTAGTGGTAGATTTATTATCAGAAAACAAGCCGATTTTTATTATAAGTAATAAATGGAATGAAGCAATGGATGGATCTAAAATGCAATGTCTTGTTCAGAGTTCTAAATATAGACACGTTTTAGGATATTTGTCATGGGATAAAATAAATGCAGGTGACACTAATGAAATTGTTAAAGATTTTATTATAACGCAATATAATAATTATTATAATTTAGCATATGAAGCATTTGGACCGGATCAACCAATTACAGTTTTGCAATTGTCTGATATAGAATTCGGTAATAAACAGCAGTATGAATACATAGAAACTTTTAGAAGCGGATTGATATCTAATGTTAGAAAGGATTTACGTACTTTAGAGATAAAAAGTAAAAAGGTTGATTTTATATTACTTTGTGGAGATATTGCATTTACGGGAAAAAAGGATGAATATGATGCTGCATTAAAGTGGTTACAAGAGTTAGGAATTCAGCTGTTAGAAAATAAAGATTTCACTCGATTTATAGTTGTTCCAGGAAATCATGATTTTGATTTTGAGGCTACAGCAGGTAATCATTATGAATATTTTCAAGAAAAAATAGGAGATGAAATAAAAAAGAGATTTAATATAAGAGAGAAAAAGATTAATACTTATAGTGAGCATGCATTTGATAATTTTAATAGATTTGTTTATGAATTGACAGGTGATTCATCGTTACTTATTAATCCTAATGAACCTTGTATTAATCGTAAATATGAAAATTATGGATTGAATTTTGTATTGTTAAATCCGGTTAGAATAAAAGAAAATTTACAATTTGATTATAAACTTGAGGATAGTTATGTCTCAAAAATCATTGATATATTTTCAAATTATGATTCACAAAAAGTTGCAAATATTGTATTGTCACATATTAATTGGGATAAATATAGTATGAATGATGCGTCTTCAGATGCAACTAGTGCATATATTACAAAGCTAGTTAATGGTGCAAATATAAACGCCTGGATATATGGACATGCACATGACACTGCAAAAATTGATGATGTATTAATTGGTGATCATAAAGTATTAGTATCGCGTTCAAATTCTGTTATGCTTGATGGTTCAGGGCGTTGTGAAGAAGCTCAGAATGGATACACATTATTGAAGTTTTGTCGTAAAGATAACGAAATATATAAAGTGCAGTATCTATCAGCGAAAGGTGGAATAAAGGAAAAGGATTCTCCTTTTACACATGATGAAGAATAACCTATTAGATTATAATAAAAAATATTTATTATCCAAAATTTAGAAAAAAATCTTATAAGCGGTTTAAATTGGGATGAGCAAAAAAGTAATATAAAGAATTAAGTAGATAAAATAGACTTAATACAAAAGATTATTAGAAAAGATTATCTAATAATCTTTTGTATTAAAATATTACTGAAATTAAGTAATGTCCTTTAATTTTGCAGAATTATGAGAAGAATTATGAAAACGATGACTATATGTTCTGTTGAGGATGGTATTCATGGCAAAAATACGTTTAACAGAATAAAAAATATTATCAGGAGTTACAGTTTTATAACGTTTGTTTACCGGTTCGCTTCCAAGATAGAAGGAGTGATATGCATATTTCAATAGTGGAAGATCTGATTTTGAATCTCCAAAGGCCATATAAGGACGAGAATTATATTTTCGAATGAGTTCTGAAACAATTTTTTCTTTACCAAATCCGTAATTATATTCAACTTCGCCTGTAAAATAATCATGTAGTGTTTTTTCTTTAAAGGCGTATATTTCTTTAAAATTATATTTTTCTTTGTATTTTTCAATAATAATTGTTGGAGCACCACTTATAATAATTATATCAAATCCATTTTTATTAAGAAAATGGAAAAGCTTCTTTATATCATTATAAATATAATGCTCATCCAGTATTATATAATTATTTATAAGAGAATCTATTTTCGAGCATGGTATACCTTTTAAATTACTAGAATATAATTGACAAGCTTTTTGGGCATATTCATCATGGGTAATTAAATGAGAATCATATTCCTTGCGCATGGTATTTAAGTCTAATTGAATACAAGAATCTATGGTATGACAGCTGCATAAATAATCCACCCAAGAATATAATGTATACCCTTTTCTAACAGTATTATCCCAGTCAAATAAAACATATTTTTTATTCATTTTAGTGTTCGCCATTCTTTCTGATCTTTTTTTATAATAACAGGGGTTTTATCGATTGTTCCGTCTTTATGTTCTTCTAAGTAATATCCGCGAAATTCAAAGTCAGTATAAAGCTTAGCATAAATACATCCGCGACTTTTTTGGCCTTCTTGTGCTTGATATAGAATTGTTAATATATCCCCATCTAAATAACCAATAATATCCCATTTGCGGTGAGATTGAATTTTAGGATAAGAACGAGAAATAGTTCCCTCAATATTAATAATTAATTTCCCAGAATAGTTTGTTTTTTTATGTTTGATATTATATATATCTTGTTTTATAGGGGTACCAGAGAAGTCAGCTTTAGTATAAATTGACTGAATCCATTTACCACTATATTTAGATGATCTAGTATTATAATATAAAAGACATTTATTAGCAAACCAACCAATAATTAGAACAACAATACCAGTAATTACCCCAACAATAAGTCCATCCATGTTGTTTTGTATCCAAGTTATCATAAGATTCCTTTCTTATTGCACAATATTATTCTGTTTTGGGAGCACATAAATACATCATATCGAGAGCATATCCTGTTAAAGAGAATCCTTCCAACTGTTTATAAGGATTAAATGCTTCAATGTGTGCTGCATCATGTTTTTCTAATGAATATTTGTTTCTATTTTTATATTTATTAATAGTATATCTTTTTATTAAGTTAAGCTGTTCGAGTATATTTAAAGACATTCTTAATTCCTCTACAGATATGTCTAGGTTATCATCCATAACAGTAAAATAATATTCAAAGAAAACGTTAGAATAATTTGTACCTGAGAATTCTTGTAAAGGTTCCGCTTCTGTAGAAAAAACTTGTATTGAGGTGTTGGAGATATTATATAGTTTCTTAAAAATAGCACCTAGGCAATCATCGTCATTGTGGAGAGTAAATAGTAGTTGCAATAAAGTGGCTTCAATCCATGTAAGCTGCTTTAAGATATAAATATATGAAGGTTGGACGTAACTTTTTGTATCTTTGTTACAGGCATTTTTTAATAATTCAGAGAACATTTCCTCTAAAGGTTTTTCGGTCTTGTCGTTAAACAAGAATTTTATATGATCTAGTAAGGGACCCGCAATTAATGGTGAGGGTTTTTCTCGCTTTTCTTCAGGAATTTTATTTAAAGCAGACGTTATAAATGTTTTATATTTTTTTTCAAGCTCTTCAGACGTCATGCCAAGAAAACTAAATGGGAGAGAAACGAATTTTAATATGTCCTCAGCGGTTTTTCCAAGTTTACGTGCAGAGGGTTGCACTAAATCAGTGTATAATTCTTTAATAGGTAATTCTTCTGATATTTTCTCTTTAATATCCATGCAAGGTGTCTCCTTTCAATCGATTATCAGTACTTTAAAAAAATAAACTTATTTACTTTTTTAAACTCGTATAAAATATCGATAATTTGAAGATTATGGAAATATTATAACATGTTTGAAAGCTGTAGCAATGAGAAACGCTGTAAAACATAACCAAATTTCTTCAATAATATTTGTTACATTGTGTGAATAGCTTTTCTCCGAAAAGATGGTATATTGTGTCATGCCGAAAGTGGACAATTATTATGCAGAAAGGAGAGCTACACATGGGTAAACAAGATGAGTTTTTATGGGATGAAACTCCAATGGGAGAAAAAGTAGAGGAGGAAGTGGCAGAATTCCTACGCAAGCGAAATCCACGATATATGCAGATCAAAGCAGCACAGAAAGAAATCTTAGAAGAGTACCCTGCTATTTTGAGAATTTTTTATGCTGAGGAGGAAGAAGTCAATTTGACAGTAACGGAGCATAGGAAGCTGATAGAGCATCTGGATTTGGAAGACCGGGCAGAACGTATGGAACGAAAATACTGCTTTTTCTTAGGACAGGCTCGAATGTTTTCTTATGGAAGAATGCTGACGGAAATTCAAGATATTGTAAAGAAAAGAGATATAGGCGATGAAATTAACGAAGAACTTCTGGATTATGTCATGGATGGACGGATCGATGATATTGAGGCGGAACTCCAAGCTGAAAATCTGGAGTATCGAAAGGCATTGACTGAGGTTACCCTTCAGGAAAACATGATCCAGGCAATGGGATTGACAAAGCCGGTAAAAAAACAAGTAGATGCCTATGTATCTGCGGTAAATCGAAGATGGATCTTATATGTAGAGCAGGCATATAAAGCTGGAATGAAGGATTTAGCAAGACTAATCAGAAAAAGATAGATACCTTATTTTATACCAAAAGAACAGACATAAGCCCATTCAAAATGATGAGTGGGTTTGTGTCTGTTCTTTTTTGCGTTACTTTCCATCAATAAGATATTCATATGAAACATCAAACCGAAAAGAGCGGGGCATGTATATAACTGACGGAGTAAGATACAATGCAGATGCAGTAGGTGCATTTAATATCCTGCGGAAATATTTTTCCGTATCCGGAAAGCAGAAGGAACTGTCCGTAACCGGACTAAAAAATCCAGAAATAATAAAAGTAGCTGCATAGCCGAAAGGCAAGCAGTATTGGTGTCATGGACGCACCCTGAAAAAAGGCGGT
>OLSC01002921.1_pt1 | contig 10441 bp, 5 predicted proteins | sample 1672881 | NCBI WGS metagenome assembly OLSC01 (sample SAMEA3136733, study PRJEB25190) | human gut metagenome | biome: human gut; feature: human-associated habitat; material: faeces | place: Austria | collected 2013
ACACCGGACTGTCTGCGTTGACCTTAAGCTCTCCGGAAACAGTATGCTTTTATCTTTATTAGGGCTGATTCCTATATGTGTTCCTTTAAATCCTTAACTTTCAAATTCTCCTTTGATATCAATAGAGCATAGGTTTCTCTCCTTCATTGTTTGTCTTGTCAACTACAATTTTGGAGCTTCCTATGCTCTTTTTCAATATTTATTTTTGATTATCCCACATTTTTCCGTGATGAGGGAAAAACAAAAAATGCCCCTCACATTTTGTGAGGGGCATTCCTTACTATATCGACTAAACGGAACGATATGTCAATTGCTTTAAAACTTATTAAAAGTTGCTGATGATGTTTGCAACAAACTTCTGAATAGTAGTAGCATCCTTAACTGTGATTGTGTTGTCATGGTCAACATCGGCAGCAGTAAACTGGTCGTTTGTGAATGCAACGCTATGAGCAACATACTTCTGAACTTCGGTTGCATCTACAACTGTGATGTCGCCGTCCATGTTAACATCACCAAGGGTTACATCGCCGACAAATGCCGTTGATGCGTTTACTGATACTTTTTCAAAGCCTGCAATGCCTGTTACATCGCAAACCTTGCTGTTATTTACAACAGATGCCTGATTAAGCTTGTTGCCCTTTACATAACCTAATGTAAGGTACTGTGTGTCAAGATATACGCTTGCAGTACCTGAACCGATAACCTCAAATGTGAGTGAGATAAATGTATCTCCGTTGTACTGAGTAGGTGCCTGTGGGTTAGTAAATACACCCTTAATTACATTGCTGTAAGCATTGTGAATAAGGTTTGACTGTGAAGGCATGATTGTCTGCTTGCCGTCTGCCTTGTTATCAGCCATGTTGAATTTGAGCTTGCTTGAATCATACTTAACAGCCCACTGTCCGTCAACAACGCCCATATTTGAGTTGAGCTTGTAGAGAACAGTTACCTTCTTGCCGTCAGTGCTTACTGTCTTTGATGCAGAACCAAAGTAATTTGAAGTAGCGTTTACTGTGAGCTTCTGAGCAGGAGCAGTAGTCGGCTCTGTAGCTGTTGTAGGCTGTGTAGGTGCAGTCGGCTGAGTAGCTGTTGTTGGCTGTGTAGCTGTAGTCGGCTGAGTTGAAGTAGTAGGCTGTGTCGGAAGTGTAGGAGATGTTGGAACAAATCCGTTTTCAATGTCGCCGTTCTTCATAGCATATGAATATGTGCCGTTTACACCGTTTCTTGTTGCGTCAACCTTGATTGTGCTTGTTTTCTTGAGAGCTGATGTTGCAACTGTGAATGCACCTGTTACATCGTCTGCAGTAGCAGTATATGTCTTACCGTCAACTGTAACAGTTACCTTTGCAGCGCTGGCTGTAACACCTGATACAACGCTCTTGCCTACAACTGCATATGTGAGTGTTGCAGGAGCAAGTACAAGTGCCTTCTGAGCTGACTTGAGGTCTGCAATCATAGCATTCATATCTTCAGCTGTTGTAGCGTCTTCGCCTGCTTTAATCATAGCCTCGGCTGACTTGAGAACCTTCTGAGCATTTGCCCAGCTCTCTGCTGTGTAGTCTGATGCTGTCATAGCAAGAATCTTTCTTGCTTCTTTCTTGAGTGATTCATAAGGTGAAACAACGATTGGCTTTGATGTAAGCTTGTATGTTGTACAACCTTCGTTTGTAATTTCGATTGTAGCGCCGTCTCTAACGCCTGTGATATCTGCTGTCTGACCTGAACCGCTGCTGAGAATAATGCTTACTTCGTCAACATTATCGAACTTAACAACATAGTTGCCGTCAGAATCTTTTTCTGTAAGAGCAACGCCCGGCCATGCGCCTGTGAGCTTCTGTGTATCATTCCAAGCATAGATTTTGTAGCTTGCAGATGGGCTGTAAGGCTTGATTGTTACGGAAACAGAACCCTCTGCAGGCTCTGGATCGCCGCCGCCTCCCTGCTGATTACCGTTGGTTACTGTCTTAACCGATGCGTAGTTGCCGTTCTGAATTTCGAGAACAGCACCGTCATAAAGACCTGTGATATCGCCTGACTGTGAGCCGCTGCCGTTGTTGAGAACAACGCTGAATGGCTTGTCGGCTGAAACAGGAAGTGTGAGTTCATATGTGTTTGCCTGACCTGAAACGGCTGCTGCCTTTTGACCCGGCCATGCACCGTTGAGTGCTGTGCTTGCACCTGTCCAAGCGTAAACATTCGGAGCGCCTGCTGTGCTCTTGATTGTAAGCTTTGATGTCTGACTTGCTGTCGGACCGGGAACAGTTGTGCTCTGTGTCGGTTTGGTTGTAGGCTTTTCGTCGTTTTCGCCGAGCTTGAGGAATGTGAATTTAGCCTCTGAGCTTGCCTTGTCGTTTGTAGCCTCAACAGTTACTTCGATTGTATCGTTCTTGTAAGCTGTCTGACCGATTGTGAATGTGTCGCCGTCCTTAACAACAAACTTGTTACCGCCGTCAACAGAAACCTTTGCGCTGTCGCATTCCTTGAGAGAAACAGTAACCTGCTCTGTGCCGTAGAACTTCGGCTCGCCTGTGATTGATACAAGCGGCTGACCGTCAGCATTTTCCATAAGGATTGTGCCGTTTGCACCGCTGTTGAAAGTTACCTTACCGTCAGTAACAACTGAAGATGAGTTGTCATAAGTATTGATTACATAGCTGCCGTCTTCCCAAAGAGTTGAAACATCAACAGTTACGCTTGAATTTTTGTTACAGCCAATTACTGCAGCTGCCTGATCTGTTACGCCGTTCTTATCGTATGTACGGCCGAAAGCAACACCGCTTGTAGCTGAGAGCTTAACATTTGCGCCGGCACCGATGGATACATGCTTGTTACGGAACTGACCAACCTTCTGCCACTGAGCAAGAAGAGTTTTGTCCATGTCGTTCCAGTTCATATCACTTCTGAGTGCATGACCCGATCCGCCGTAACCGTCAAATGCAACGCCGGGATAGAGAGGACGGTTGGTTTCGTCACCGTAGAAAATCTGAACTCCGCCCGGGAGAAGGAGGAATGCAGCCGCATTGTAAAGCATTGTGTTCTCATCGCCACGGGTAAGTGTTTCATCGTGTGATGACATAAATGAAAGAACGTTAAAGCCTTCCTTTGTGTTGATCTGGTCTGCATAGCCCTGATATGTGTTTGCAACACTACCGCTTGCAAGAGCACCGCCGCCTGTAACTGCGAAGTTAATCATTGAGTCGAAGCCGCCCTCGGAATAGTATGTGTCGTAGCCTACACCGTGATCCCAATGCTCGCCTGTCATCCAGAAATCTTCTTTCCAGTCAGCACCTGCTTTGCCCTTGTTGTTGGATCTCCACTCTCTGAGAGCAGAAACACAAGCCTGCTTGAGCTGGTTCCAAGAAGCCTTATCAACATGCTTTGCAGTATCGCAACGGAAACCGTCAACACCGTACTCCCTAACCCACTCTGAAAGCCAGGTTGAAAGGTAGCCTGTTACTGTGTTTGATTCACCGTATTTTGCGACCTTCTGATCATATGTACCTTCCTGAGTCCACTTTGTTTTGAGGATCGGAGGAATTGTAACCTTCTTTGTCTGCTCTGTTCTGAAGTCGGGAAGTCCGCTGAGTGACATTGTAAGATCACCGCCGGCACCCTCTGTATATCCGGGAAGACCGCTGCGGATCCAGTCATTGCTCCACCATTTGCCCCAGTCTTCTTCTGATGTTTTATAGTCAATGTGGTCGTTTACTTCACCTACATCTGTGAGCTTGTATTTGAAGTCTAACGCACCGTCAAGGAGAGTACCGAAGCCGAACTGCTCCATATCTGCAACGGTGTTGTAGCCTGTGTGGTTCATTACGATATCCATGATAACTCTGATACCGTGCTCATGCGCTGTGTCAACGAGAGTTTTGAACTCCTCTTTTGTACCGAAGTTTGCATCGGTTTCGGTATAGTCAAGAACATAGTAGCCGTGATATGAGTAGTGAGCAAAGCCCTTACCTGAATCACAATAGCCGTGAGTCTGCTCATACGGAGCTGAGATCCAAATTGCGTTTACACCGAGGTTATCAAAATAACCCTCTTCAATTGACTGAGTAACACCTGCAAAGTCGCCGCCGTGGAATGTACCGGGGTTTGTATCCCAGCCGTCAAGCGGTTTGCCGTCCTTGTCAAGTGTTCTGCCGTATGAATGGTCATTTGCGGTGTTTCCGTTCTTAAAACGGTCGGTAAGCAGGAAATACACATTGGCATTATCCCATGTAAAGCCGTCATCCTCAACAAGTGAACCTGCGGCAGTTGATGATGCAGATGTGCTGCTGTCATCGGAAACTGTTGCAGCACTTGCCGAACCAAATGCTACGGAAGCACCGGGGAGAGCCATACAAAGTGTCAAAACGGCACTGAGCGCTCTCTTCATACTTCTTTTTTTCATTGTTTGATTACTCCTTTCAAAGCTTTTAAAACGTAGGGTCAAACATCCCTAGACAATTTGATTTTATCACAAAACTCTCACAAAAACTACACATATTCCTTTTATTTTGTAAAAATAGCAAGTTACACAATCTTTACACTGGAATTTTATGCAAAATTACCCTTGTCGCTCTTCTGTTTTTATTTATAAAGACAGTTTCAATTGCCCCCCTGCCGAAAATTACATAAATACGGTCGGGAATAATAAGATTTGTACTTAACAAAACTTTATTCCCGACCGCAATTTTCGCTTTTTAATTTTTATCTTATCTGAGTCTTACATTCAAAAATCTGAGTTTAAAGGTTGAGCCGACGCCGAGTTTGGAATCTGTGGTAATATATCCGCCTGTTTTTTCAACGATTGATTTTGCAAGCGACAGACCTATGCCGACGCTTGACGGGGATGAATTTCGTGCTTTATAGAACCTCTCAAAAATGTGGGGCAAATCCTTCGGGCTGATTCCGCAGCCGTTGTCGCTTATGGTGATTTCCGAATACATACTGTTCCTTTCGGCAGAAATTCTGACATAACCACCGTTGGTATGCTCAATACAGTTTTTTACAATGTTTGAAACCGCTTCGCAAATCCAGCGAAAATCGCAATTAAGATTAAAATCATTTTTGACGGTTTTTTCAATTCTCACATCACGGATATCGGCAAGAACCTCTGTGTGTGAAATGCACTCGTCAATTATTTTTTCAACCGACACATCTCCGAACTTCAATTCAACAGTTCCAGAATCAAGCATTGAGAGCGTGAGCAGACTTTTTACAAGGAAATTTATCGAATGGGCATTATGCGCTATATCCATAACAAAATCCCGCCTGATTTCAACGGGCATATCATCGTCATCGAGGATATTTTCGGTTGTAATCAAAATTGAAGTCAGCGGTGTTTTGAGCTGATGTGAAATGTCGGCAAGCGAATTTTTGAGGATTTCTTTCTCTCGCATTGAATTGTCGGCATACTCACGAAGCATTACCGTTGTTTTTTGAATTTCCTGCTTTAACAGTGACATATCGTCGTCGGTTGAGCCGTCAAGGTCGAGGTCGTACTCTCGGTTGTTTATTTTTTCAAGACATTTTACAATTTCAAGTCGCTGTCGCTTTTGCTTTTTACAGTATCTTATGAACACAATGCAGAGCAAAATTCCGAACACACAAACACCTGCGGTTGCAATCACAATTGTAATCGTTGCATAACTTCCGCTCTGAATGTCAACCCAGCCGTTTTCAAATTTAATTCCGTACTTGGCAAAGTCGTCCTTTATATCCTCTGTATCGCTGTTTAAAATTTGTGCAAGCTCCTTTTCCGAAATGTCGGGATATTGTTCCCTAACCTTTTCCGCAACGGCAATTATCTTTTTATCTGTGCTTTCACGAACAGCGTTAAAGCCTGCACCGATGCCTACTGCAACGGCACAACAGAAAAGCCCCGTTATCGCAAGCATTACCGCAAGAAATTTTGATGTGTTTTTCATTATACCTCCAGCCTGTAACCAAGGCCCTTTACGGTTTTAATCATATTTGTATCAAGTTTTTTGCGAAGTCTTTTTATGTACACGGTCAGCGTGTTGTCCTCAACATAATTCCCCGACAAATCCCATATGCGTTCAAGAATCTGTTCACGGGTCAGCACCTTGCCGCTGTTTTTGGCAAGCATTGCAAACAGGCGGTACTCAAGCGCCGTAAGCACAACGGGATTGCCGTTTTTGCAAACCTGTTTTTTGTCAAAGTCAATGCTGATGTCGCCAAAATTCATAGTCATAGTTTTGTCGAGCTTTTTGGTAATTCGTTTAATTCTTGCAAGAAGCTCACGGCTTGAAAACGGTTTTGTTATGTAGTCCTCCGCTCCGAGGTCAAAGCCTTTTACAATGCTGTCCTCATCGTCAAGTGCTGTGAGAAAAATCACGGGAGTTTCACACACTCTTTTTATCTCGTCACAAAGTTCAAAACCGTTGCCGTCGGGAAGCGACACATCAACAATAAAAAGGTCAAAGTCACCGCCGAGAGAGTTAAGGGTTGATTCGGCATTTTCACACAACGCAACCTCAAAGCCGTTTTGTTCAAGAGTGTAAACAAGTCCTTTTGAAATTGCACGGTTGTCCTCAACAAGAAGAATTTTCACAACAAGTCCTCCAAAATGAAATTCGGGCGGATTAAATCAATAATCCGCCCGTCAGCAATGAAAACATACAAAATATTGTGGTATCTGTTGTTACAACTACATTATAACAGAGTGTAAAACTATTGTCAACAAATTTCAACAAAATACAGTCTGTTGGCTGAATATGACGCTCAGATATTGTCATTTCTGATTGTTTCAATAATATTTTGCTTGTTAACCTTTGAGATTGAGTACTTCATAATCAGCCATACTACAATAATTACAGCCGCAATACTAATCAATATAGCTTTCCACGGGAATACAAAGCTCATTGGAACATTGCCTCTTGAAAATGCCGAGAAGATTGCAAATACACCGAGAACGCCGAGAGGGATACCGATAATCAAAGATTTTATGCCGTACATAAGGCTTTCAAGGCGAATCATACGGTTAAATTCCTTCTTTGTCATACCGATAGATTTAAGCGATGCAAATTCCTTGCTCCTCAACTGCATATTGGTTGAGATTGTGTTGAAGATGTTTGTAAGTCCGATGAGCGAGATAACACCGATGAAACCGTAAACAAATATTCCGACAATCAGCATAACGGCATTGAACTGTCTTACGTTTTCTTCATAGTCAAAAATAGAAATATAGCTTTCCGAGTCACCTGTACTCGGCATAGACTCAATACGGTTTGTAAGCGAAGTGTGGTTCGATGTATTGGCGTAGAGGGTAATATAGCATTCGTGTTCGCCAAGCTGAGGTGAGATTACACCCTGTTCACCGATTATCAATCCCTGACCGAAAATTGTTCCTTCGCCGATTACAGAATCAGCCGACTTTGGAATTTTATCAAACACTGACGAAACCTTTAATTTGCCTGTTATCAAGGCGTTTCCTTCATCATCATTTCCGTGAACGGTAAACTTTGTCGGAGCGGTTTTGCCGAACAGTTTCATTGGCTTGGAAGAGTTGCCACTCTCACTGTTATCGGGGGTTACCTGAGAATACACAAGTACACCGCCCTTGACCTTGTTGTAGTCAAGTTCCAATTCCCTGCAAATCTGAACAAAGGTATCGTGTTCAAATTCGAGAAACTCTGCACCAAATGACTTTGTACCGTCAGCATTGTCATAAAGGAAATTTTCTCCGCATTCGTTAACAGGCACATCTGCCGACACATGACCGTACTGTAAACCGACTGTCAGATAATTTTCAATTTCAGGCATTTTTTCAATTGTCTGAGCCTGCTTTGTATCAATTCCGGAAACCATATAGCTGTAGTCTGGTTTGCCGTAGTAATGCTCTGTATATGTCATTCCGTAGTCCATAAATGCCGAAACTGCAATGAACATTGCAACGCTGACTACAATTGAAATAACCGTTGTGCGATACTTTTTCCTACTGCGTTTAAGGCTTTTTGAGGCGATTTCACCGCCTACACCGAAAAGCTTTTTCGTAAGCTTGGATGTGCGGTACGGTTTGTTATTCTTTACCTTGATATCCTTGTTGCCTCTGATTGCAACAAGGGGCGGAATTCTTGACGCACGAAGTGCAATGAAGAATGATGAACAGAATATAGTAACAGCCGAAAGAACAATTGCACAAATAATCGGAATTGTCGGAGTTACAAAGACAAATTTTGCTCCGTTCAGCATATCCCCGAGAACGCTGTTGAGTATTGTAATAAGAATTGCGTTTACACCGAGTCCGAGAAGTATGCCGAGAGGAATACCGATTAAGCCGAGAATAAATCCCTCAAAAAGCACATTCCTGCGGATTTGCCTTTTGGTTGCACCGACCGACGCAAGCATACCGTACATACTCGTTTTCTCTGTAATTGAAATTGCAAAGCTGTTGCGGATTACAAACACGCTTGCAAGCATTACTATAATAATGATAATAACGGCAAGGCTGAAAATCACAGTATTTGTTGCGTCATTTGAACCGTAGCCTTTCATACTGAGGAGTATGGAATTGAATTCGTATGCATTTATTCCAGAGGTCTGCTGATCTTCGGGTGAAATTTCATCGCTGATTACATTACTCATATCATCAGCTTTAAAGCCTAAAATATCCGCTGTATTTTGAAGATAATCGCCTTCGCTCTGAGGCGTATAGGCGATATACAGCTTATTCATATGCTTTGTCCTGATTGCCTCGATAGGTGCTTTTTCATCAGACACGGTATATATCATAGAAAAATTTGACGGATCATAGAGTTCGCTCGTTTTCGGTCTTTCAATAATACCCGTTACGGTATAGGTTCTTTTTACCGTGTCAATAATGCTGCACTTATTAAAATCTTTTTGCAACAAATTATGAATGCCTTCCTCATCAAGGACATTGCTGTCCTTGTCGGTAAGCACACCGACATCAAGTGTGATTTTGTCGCCGATTTTCACATCTTTTCCGTCCTGTGTTTTAAACGCTTTTGTAACAACAGTCTCACCCGAATTTGTGGGGAACTTGCCCTTTATAAGGTCTATCTTAAAACAGTTGCCGTAGGTATTTTCGCTCATGGCAAGAACGCTGTAATCGCAGATTTCGCCGTCAGCATTTTTTGTCCTGGCATATCCGAGCCTTTCTTTATAAAAGGCATTTTCAACATTGCGGTTATTGCGAGCCGTTTCAATTACTGAATTGTCTATAATATCAAGTGCAACATCATAGTTACCACCATAAACCATTTGTGCGTCAATCATAGTCTGTCGGCCGCTGAGTGCCATTCCCGAAACAACCGTAATAAGTGCCGCCGAGAGCATAATGCCAATGATTGTAACGGCGGTACGCACCTTGTTAAGTCGCAGATTTTTAAGCGTAAGCTTGTTGAGAAGTTTCATAAAATCAACCCTCCTCAACAATTTTGCCGTCGCTGATTGTTATGATTCTGTCTGCCTGTTTTGCAATGTCAAGGTTGTGCGTAATCATTATAACAGTCTGTCCGTAACTCTGATTGCACATTTTGAGCATACTCATAACCTCTTCGCTTGACTTTGAATCAAGGTTGCCTGTCGGTTCATCGGCAAGCACAAGAGACGGATTGTTAATGAGCGCTCTGGCAATAGATGTTCTTTGTTGCTGACCGCCCGAAAGCTGGTTTGGAAGGTGTTTTCTTCTTGCACGCAGTCCGAACGAATCAAGAATCATCTCAAGTCTTTCTCTGTCAACACCTCTGCCGTCAAGGTCACAGGGGAGCGTGATGTTTTCTTCAACAGTCAGAATCGGGATAAGATTGTAGAACTGGTAGACAATGCCCACCTGTCTGCGGCGGAATACAGCAAGCTTGTCATCATTCATTTTGCTTATATCGTTGCCGTCAACAAAAATTTTTCCGCTTGTGGGACGGTCAACACCGCCGATAAGATGAAGAAGAGTTGACTTGCCGCTGCCGCTTGCACCGACAATGGCAACAAATTCACCCTTTTCAACCGAGAATGAAACATCGTCAACCGCATGGACAAGGTTTTCACCGCTTCCGTAGGTTTTTGTAAGATTTTCAACTTTCAGAATTTCCATAAAATATACCTCCAAATTCATTTTACACCCATATTATAGTGACGCAAAATGACTGTAAAGTGAATTTCGCAAATAAAGGCGTCAAACATATATAAGATGAAGTTATATAAATAACGGTAACTTTCATATAAAGCAAAAATCCCTCATCACAGAAAAATGTGGGATAATCAAAAATAAATATTGAAAAAGAGCATAAGAAGCTCCAAAATTGTAGTTGAAGAGACAAACAATGGAGGAGAGAAACCTATGCTCTATGATGATATCAAAGTTGAATTTGGAAGTCAAGGATTTAAAGGAACACATATAGGAATCAGTCCTAATAAAGATTAAAGCGTACTGTTTTTGGCGAGTGTAAGGTCAACGCAGACAGTCTGGTGC
>OLSC01002927.1_pt1 | contig 10426 bp, 8 predicted proteins | sample 1672881 | NCBI WGS metagenome assembly OLSC01 (sample SAMEA3136733, study PRJEB25190) | human gut metagenome | biome: human gut; feature: human-associated habitat; material: faeces | place: Austria | collected 2013
TCTGGTTTCAATCTTATCCGGCAGTTCGGTAAGTACCTCTTTCTTCATACGCCGTAACACAAAAGGACGGATCTTACGTCGTAATTTTTGCATTTGAACAGAATCGTGATCGCGCAGTATCGGCTTCTCATAACATTCTTCAAATTGTCGATATCTGCCAAAAAATCCCGGCATAACAAAATCAAAGATTGACCATAATTCTGACAATGTATTCTCAATCGGTGTACCTGTCAATGCAAACCGATGCTTTGCCTGCACAGCCTTTACCGCCTTTGCGCCCAGCGAGGTTGGATTTTTGATAAATTGTGCCTCATCAATAAAGCACGCATCAAAGATCTGCGCTTTGTAAAGATCAACATCCTTACGAATCAATGGATAGGTAGTGATCCATACCGGAACATCTGTACTCTGCTGCATCAGATCTGCACGTTCCTGTGGTGTTCCTGAAATGATCTGTGTGGCGATCTGCGGTGCAAATTTTGAAAACTCGTCCTGCCAATTGTACGCCAACGAAGTCGGACATACGATCAAGGTACGGGTACCTGGATTCGCCAATACATAGGTAATTGTCTGCAATGTCTTACCAAGTCCCATATCATCTGCCAAAATCCCACCCATTCCATAATGAGCCAAGGAACACAACCAGCGATATCCCGTTATCTGATAAGGCCGCAGTATATCTTCCATACCGTTTGGCAGCTCCCAATTGGTTTTATCCGGATTTTTCAGATCTTCCAATAACTGTTTATACCCCGCATCTCTCGTAATTCGCTGGGTATGCGGGAGCAGCTCATCCACTTCCATCACAGCTGTCTGTGAGAAAGCAATCTTATTATCCTCCGTCACCTCTCCTATCGACAACAGATCCCGCAATTCATCAATCTGCTTATCTTCTGTCATCAGATTAATGAAAGCACCACTTTTCAAGCGATAATACTTCTTTTTTAATTTGATCGAACGGAAGAAATCTCTTAGCTCTTCCTTAGGAATATGCCCATAGTCAACATCCATTTCCAACAAATTAATATCTGTGTTGAGTCGGATTCCTGCCGATAGCATTCCTACTTTCTTGATGGAATTCGCCTTATATTCTTTTGAATAAAAAACTTCAAACTGACGACATAGATCTTGCATCCCTTCCGTCATCAACTGAAATATCTCGTCTTCCTTCGTCAGAACGAACTGCTCTCTGCGCACCGAAAAATGCTTATCATACATCAACCGCAAAAGCTGTTCCTCTTCTTCACGATCACGTACTAAAATATAACTTCCTTTTTGCTCATCTTGCAAAGGATTGACCTCATGCTCCCCATAAGCAAATATCATACGGGCCACTAAAACCGGTCTTTGTCTGCTTCGGTCTATATCAAAATACAATTTAGGCTGGAGCTGTTCCACAATATAATGATCCTTGATCTTCTCCGGCACTTGAATATTCATGGTTTTTTTGATCACCGGCAATACTTTTTCGATAAAGCTGCCCATATTTTCACCACGAAATTCTAATTCAGATTGTTTTTTGCCAAACAATGTTGTAAAAAATGGACGCAAATTGGCTAAAAACTCCATATCCGGCAGATAAATACATCCCTGATAACAGAGGATCGAACCATCTTCACAAATAGAGATTATCGGCTCCTGTCCCATATCATGTAAAGACAACACTTCATCTTCCATCTGCAGTTCCATGGATAACTTTGGATTCGAACACATAATCTCCATATTTTCCATCTTTTTATCCCGAAGAATTATATCACAGTGTAATCCCTCTGCAAGACGTAACAGTTTGCAAAGCATATTTTGTGATACGACCAATTCCTGTCGATTAAATAGATTCGAATAATACGTCTTACCTAATGTCTCCTGAATCTCGTATATTTCTGTCAGATAAGCCAAAACCGCCGCCGATGTCGGTTCAAACTGACATTCTTCCGGTATATACCGAAATTCTTTGCCTAGTCGGATCTCTTTATGATTATAATAATCCTGAATAAACTTTTTGGTGTTGGATACTTTATACATCTTGCTGCTGCCGGCGTACAGACCAACAAATGCCTTGGACTGTCTGGACTTTAGCGGTTCATTGACCGTAACCTGCAGTGCCAGATGAAAATACTGCGGTGTAAGTTTGCGATATTCCCGTTTACGGAAATATTCTATTATCTTGTATGCTGTTTGATCTTCCCAACCGAGATTTTCCAACGCATCTGCTCTCTGCTGATAATCTGCAATAAATAATAATGCAGCCACAACGTGTTTGCAGGCACCCGGATATTTTGCATGAGCCGGACAATTGCAGCTATGCGTGATCTGTTCATCTTCGCCAAATCCAATCGTAACACCATATATATTGCTGCCTTGCACAAATGCATGATACTGCTTGGTAGCTTCATTCCACGTCACATCAGACACTGCATGCGCCGCATAATAACGCATTCCGCGGTAGTAAACAGTCTCCGTCGTGGCAAGTCTTCTAATTGCCTCTCTTGTGATCTTATACATGCATTATACCCTCATTCCTATACTAATCGTTCAACAAATGAAATTTATCTGCAACGATTGACATTTTTCGTCCCATCGGGAACTCATAAAGCTCTGACCTGGAAAGTCCCTGCAACTTCAACACCAAAGCAAAGTAACTTGCAACCGCCACAACCAATGCAGGTACGATTGCAACATAAATACGATGGCTGACAATGAAAAACAACTCGTATACAACGAACGTCAGTATTCCCATTACCACCGAAGACAAAAACGGGACACAGAATGTTTTTACTACTTCCTGTTTGAAGCCTAAATTTCTGCTGACGCTTCTGCCATTTAAGAAACAAACGACTAACGGATAAGTTACATTACCAAATACCAACGCATACGCTCCCATTCCGGTAAAACGAAGCAGTGTAAACACGACAACGACATGAATTGCTAATGATATCAAAGAATGGATGACCGGCAGATTCATCCGGTCAATACTCTGCAGCACCCCACTTGTCACAGTTGACAATGCATAGAAGATAATACACGTCGATCCTGTCATTAGCATCATTCCTCCTGTCACATAATCGGATGCCGGGAACAGCAGACGTATGATCGGCTGTGCCAATATTGCTAATCCAACTGCAGATGGAAATGCAATGATCATATTAAATTTAACCGCCATCGTCACTTTGTCTTTGATCGCACGACGATCTCCGGTCGTAACCGATGCCACCAAACTAGGAATCATAGAAGATGCGATTGCCGTTGATACTGCAATCGGTACACTGACTAACAAACGATACTTTGTACTGTAAATACCTTGCAAAGTACTAATTACGGTAGCATTCACACCTCTGGCTTCCATCGCAAAGTTAAATATTGTAACATCGATAATTCCACTAAGCTGATATACCGTCTGGCTGAGTATGATAGGAATGACCGTCCAAAGGATCAACTTATAATAATCTGCAGCAGATTCCCTAGGTGTAATTCGGTCCCTACGCGCCTGTCTGCGAAGAACCGGGCGATACAAAGTATAGATCATACCTAAAAACAGTAAAGCAGACGCTGCACCGAGCAGAGTTCCTACCGTACCACCGGCAGCACCCCACGCTGACAAGTTTTTGGAAGCACTGTGATCACTCATCAAATAATATGCAGCCACAATACTAACCACTGCGTTGACAATCTGTTCTAATATCTGTGAAACTGCCGTAGGAAGCATTGTATTTTTTCCTTGAAACAGTCCACGCAGCGTACCCATTACAGCTACGACAAAAATTGTCGGTGCCAGCACACGCAGTGGAATAGATATTCCCTGAAAACTTGAGAAAAAGGTTCTCTCAATCCAACCGGCTCCAAAGAACACAAAAAGTGCCATTAATCCGCCGGAAAAAATCGAAAAGACCATGGAGTAACGAAATACCCGGTAAGCTCCTTTGTATTCTTTTTTGGTGCATTTTGCCGAAACCATCTTAGACACTGCCATTGGCATTCCGTAAGAGGAAATGATCAATAAAATATTATATACCTCAAACGCCGCGGAATAGATTCCATTACCGGCATCTCCAATAATATTTGCGAGCGGGATACGGTAAAACATACCGATCAAACGAACTAAAATTGATGCGGCTGCAAGAATACTTCCCTGCTTCAAAAATCCTTCTGCTTTGTTTTGATTCGCTTCCATGTTTTTTACTTACTCCTCCTAATTTCTTGTAATTCCAAGGGTATCTAATACCTCTTTTTGTTTGGCCTCCATAACGAGTCGTTCCTCATCCTCCATGTGATCATATCCCAACAAATGTAACATACTGTGGGCTACCAAAAAGCAGATCTCACGACGCACGGAATGCCCATACTCTTTTGCCTGCTCATCCGCACGTTCTAACGATATGATAATGTCTCCTAACAATAATTCTCCGCTTTCCGGATTGAAGCAGGAGATCTGTGCCTCTTCTGTTTCCAAATAGTCATAATCTGCCGGTTCTTTATAATCCACCATCGGAAATGATAATACATCCGTCGGCACATCCAATTCACGAAACTCACGATTGATCATCCTTATCCCATCATTATCCGTAAACGTGATATTTACTTCGCATTCATATGGGCAATGTTCCAAAAACAGCGTCTGCTGTATCACCCGTTCTATATCCTCATTTAACTGTACAGGAAGATCACTCTCGACATCCTGCTCCATTAGTATTGTCATTCTTATCCTCCATTCCTTTCCAACAATGCAGAACCATCTGTGCTGCAGCACATTGATCCGCTTTACGCCAAATACATCAGCCATTAAAATACTGCTTTATATAAAAATGTTGTAATTTATCAATCTGTTGTTGTGACAATCCGGACTCTGATAAAGTTCCTTTCGATAAACGATTCTGAAAGATTCCTTCTACCAGCTTCTGTGTAGAAACACCTTCCTTCTGACCGCTTTTTTCCAAATATTCATTCGTTGACACAATACAGTCTGTAAACAGTACAATAGCCGCTTCCAAAGACTTTGGTTTTTCATGCCGCATACTGTGCTGTCTGATAATATCCGTCAATTCCTTCGGGAAATCATATTCCTCCGCAAGTTTAACACCTGCATCAATATAATTCGAAACTCCCATAATCCTGCCAATCTCATGATATAGGCCGCCAGCCTGCGCCAACAATACATTTCCTCCCATATGTCTGGCCGCTTGCGCTGACACACTGCTGATCGTCATCGAATGTATAAACAACTGTCCGGAAAATTCCTGCAGCCGCAATAACAATCCAAAATCAGCCTCTAATATAAGGCTCAATTTTTTGTTCAATTCCTGCTGCTTCGCTAACTCTGTTTCTGTCATCTTTCCAGAATGTTGGCGATAAAATACATACCACCACACAAACAGAAACAACAGGATTATGCTTCCATACTCCATTAAGATCTTTTGTGGAGTGTTCTTAAACTCTTGCAATATTGACGGCAGCATAAACTGATGCCGCAATATCTGTAATACACTTTCCAACACTAACATCAAAATACCAACATACGATAACACACGTCCGGTAAGCTCTTGTGATAAAAGCCATATGCAGACAAACCCGAAAAATGTAACGATCAACAGCTCTCTTGCGCTGAAAGACGCACTGTGCAGCAACAAATTTTGCGACAGCAGCGCAATAAAAAGAATAACAGACTGTTCAATACCACTTCCGATCGAAACCATAATGACCGGCAGCAGCCACAAATATCCCAACGACTGCCAGGCACTGCATGCTAACATGACATTGGACAGCGCAAACAAAAAGACCAGGATAAGCTTGTCCTGTAAGCTGTGACCTCTTACTTCTTGTATATAGCCGGAAAATTTGTGCCACAAAAAAACAATAAGCAGTGAAAACACAACATTTGCTGTCCAGACATAGATCGGCTGATGTTGAGTAAAGCCCTGCAACGCACTTCCAAATGCTATCGACAAATACATGCCTATCCAAAAAAGAAGTTTACGCTGGTATATTCTGCGCCACATGCTCTTCCATCCTCCTCATCTATCTGTGTCCGGTTTTTCTATGTTCAGCACCCCGGTTTTCTTTGAACTGATTTCTTTTACGCTGTTTTTCCATACGTTTATCGTAATCATCATATGCCTTAACGATCTGCTGAACCAGCGGATGACGTACTACATCCTGATTAGTCATATGTGCAATACCTATGTCCTCAACCTTGCCAAGTACATCTAACGCCTGATCCAGACCTGAAGTTGTTCCGCTCGGCAGATCCTTCTGAGTCAGATCACCGGTAATAATTACCTTCGAACCAAATCCAATACGTGTTAAAAACATTTTCATCTGCGCCGGCGTCGTGTTTTGCGCCTCATCAAGAATAATATAGGAATTATCCAGCGTTCTTCCTCGCATATATGCCAATGGCGCAACTTCGATCAAGCCCTTCTCTACATTGCGCAAATAACTGTCTGCACCCATGATCTGATGTAATGCATCATAAAGCGGACGAAGATAGGGATCAACTTTACTTTGCAGATCCCCCGGTAAAAAACCAAGTTTTTCTCCTGCTTCGATCGCCGGTCTGGTCAATATAATACGACTTACCTCATCACGCTTAAATGCCTCGATCGCCATCGCCATCGCCAAATATGTCTTACCGGTCCCGGCAGGGCCTATGCCAAATACGATCATTTTCTTGCGAATAAGATCAATATACGCCTTTTGTCCTGCTGTTTTCGGTTTCACCGGTTTTCCCTGAATCGTATGACAGATAATATCAGAATCTATTGATACCAAATCCGGATTTGGTATCAATAGATTCTGATATTATCTGTCATACCAAATCCGGTGTACGATGCTCAAGAATCATTCCAAGCGCATAGTTCACATTTTGTTCCGTCACTGTATTGCCACGTCTTGCAAGCTCTAACAGCTGCATCAGCACGCTCTCCGCCTGCTTGACATCCGCTGCCTCACCGATCAGTTTTAACGTACCGTCTCTTGCCACCATCGTAACATTAAGTGCACGTTCTATTTTCTTTAAGTGTTCATCCAGCTGACCAAATACATTAGCCTCGAGTGCAGCCGGAATCTCAATGAGCGTTTCCATAATTGCCATCTGTTTTTATTTCCTCTTTCTGTTTCTTCCTTTCGGAAACTGATATTTTGCGATATTTATGATGCGAAGACCGCCATATAACCGTATCTTTCAGTTTGTACCCGCTATCAAGAACCTGAAATTCCGGAGCTGTCTCCTGAATCTGATACCCGTCTTCCTCTTGACGGCGAATATATTCCCGATGCAGGTTCAACAGTTTCTTCTTCGCCTGTTTCCGCGTATACACCATTTTTTTGGAATACATCTCCTGATAAGATGTCTTCACCCAATAAAAAGGAGAACGCGGTATCACTTTTGAGCATAGTTGCCCACTTTCAGTAATTATAGCATATTTCCTATCACTTTCCAAACGATTTAACGGATTATGCAAAAAAAATCGATTTTGCTGATATCGAAGACAATACACATTCTTTTTGTGTTTCTCAAGGCCGTGCTTTTGGTATGTCTTGCTCAAATACTTGTTATATTCTTTCTTTCCCTCGATCACCACAGTTCCTTTCGCACGTACAAAACGAATATTCTGAATTACATCGCCATCTCCGATCACTTCTACCTTACCTGAAATTAAAACATCGCCTTTTTTTACTTTTGCTCCGGCATGTACCTGCGGCGTTCCCTCCCTAGTGACAATAGAGATCACTTTGCCATCGTGTGCAGCGATAAGATCAGCCGCCGAAGAAGCATCTTTTTTTTCTTTCATTAACGTTACTTCCTGCAATCGAACAAACAAACAACTTCCTTTTTTTTCAACAGAAACCCATCCAATATCCTGATATCTTCTTCGGATCTGTTTGGCAAGCTCTGTGCAGCTTAAACCTTTTGACGGCATTCCCATATACACACCGCTCTCATTTAGAAAACGCCGCAAACTTTCTTCGGTATGATATTGTTCTCCTTCAAATGATATGCCCCATATTCTGCCTGCCAAAAATATTATTCCGGCAAGAAACAAAATGAGCCCGGCAAAAAAACTTGCTCTTTTCTGTATGCTACTCAGCAAAAAAGGGCCGCCGTGACGCTTTACAACAATGGGTACTGCATGTGTTTTCCGAACGATCGGACGCAATCTCCAAAAATTTTTTAGGGATATATCTGCATATAGGTGTTTACGTTTTGTATCCCAATAAACATTCCAAAGCGGAATTTCTTTATACCTGCACATATTAACAAACCGCTCAATTTCTCCATCTCGAAGCCGTATTGTTACATAGCCCGCAAGCCATCCGATTACTTTATGTACCATGAAAGCCCTCATTTCCACACTGAATCCATCCAATTAATATCACTAAAAAACGCCCCTTATACAACTTACAGCCATGCATTCAAACTTCTCACCTCAAAAACCATCATGTCATAATAAGCAATATGTGACCCGATAGCAGCTTTTGATGTGCGAAGTTTGGATTGTATATATAATGGGGCTAGTGATATTCTATGGTGCCGATTTCTCCTACAACACACATGCCGTCATCCCGAAAATATGCAATGACTAAATTTCTGCCAATAATATGGATCCGCCCTGTCTTTGTCTGAATCCGTATCAAGGAGTCCGTATACTCTATTATATTCCGATAATTTTCAATACATAACCTGCCTCTGCCATATCCCATTAATAATGGTGCTCCGGCAATAATATCTTCCGACATTTGAAACTTTTTGGAAATGGCAGACGCAATCTTTGGTTCTTCATCCGCAGGTTTAACATGCGCCTTCGGATGATATTTATGCCTATTCCCACGTTTTCCAAGTGTTGTCACCTGTATTCTCCCATCCTGCTGCTTCCTCCTTATATTCTATGCAACAGTCCCAAATTGTTACCTCTGTTTGCATTGCGTAATCTTTTTAAATACGCTATACTTATATAGGCTTTTTGTATTTTAGCTGGGAAAGGACACGAATTATGCATGAGAAATATGACCGCGATATGATCGATCTGTTGCGAAGCATTCAGAATATTGATTATATTGAGCCGGATGAGATTCCGAACATTGATTTGTATATGGATCAGATCACAACTTTTATGGATGATCACTTAAAATCCTCCAAGCGATTTGAGGATGATAAGATCCTAACAAAGACAATGATCAATAATTACTCTAAGAACAATCTTCTCCCACCTTCGGAGAAGAAAAAATATTCTCCGGAGCATATGGTGTTACTGCTGTTTATCTATTACTTTAAGAACTTTTTGTCGATCAATGATATCCAAAGCATTTTGGCACCGATCACAAAACGTTTTTTTCACTCCGAAAATGGTCGTAACTTAAATACCGTTTATGAAGAGATTTTTCAACGACAATACGAAAATATTGACTTTGAAGTACGTGATATGATTCGCAAACTGCGCGACTCTAATAAGGCATTTGCGGATATTGAGGATGATGAAGAAAGGAAACTCCTGAGCAACTTTGCTTTTATCTGCTCACTATCTTTTGATATTTGGGTAAAGAAAAGCGTGATCGAATCGATCATTGATAAAGATATGATGGATCAAAAAAAATCGAATAGCAAAAAGAAAAATTAACATCTGATCATCACAAAAGACTCTGGGGAACAATGTTGAATCATTGTTCCCCAGAGTCTTTTTACAATTCATCAGAGACTTAACAAAGAAAGATGATGTGGTATGGGAAGTTTGAATCATTAAATATCAAGTTCTAATTGAACTTCTTCTTCTGCCTCCAGCTTAAAATCCTCAATCTTTTCCGGATTGACAACCGGAAGATCATCTAATGACTCAATACCAAAGTTCCGCAAAAATTCCTCAGTCGTCGCAAAAAGGATTGGTCGTCCCGGTGCGTCCAGGCGACCTGCTTCGCAAACCAGATTATACTCTACTAATTTGTTGACCGAATGATCCGATTTCACACCTCGGATATGTTCGATCTCCACCTTTGTGATCGGCTGCTTATAAGCGATGATCGACAACGTTTCCAGCAAAACATCCGTCAGCACATACCGCTTCGGCTGCTTTGCGATCCGAATCAGATATTCATACATTTCTTTTTTTGTGCACATCTGATAAGAACGATCCAGTTCAATGATCCGAATTCCCCGTCCCTCCTCCGCATATTGATCCATCAATCCGTTGATGAGCTTTCGCGTCGTCTCTTCGTCATGTTCTATCGCAGCCGCGATCCGCTCCAACTCCACCGATTCTCCCATTGTAAACAAAATTGCTTCGATCACGCCCTGCAGCTTTTTTATTTCCATTTCATCCATCCTTTTGTTATCTTCTCGGTCTGCCTGCTTTGCCATCTATCTCACTCCTCGATCAGAGAGTCTATCATGATTTCTCCAAACGTCTCTTCCTGCGCCACCCGGATCGCCCCGGTCTTCATC
>OLSC01002931.1_pt1 | contig 10416 bp, 9 predicted proteins | sample 1672881 | NCBI WGS metagenome assembly OLSC01 (sample SAMEA3136733, study PRJEB25190) | human gut metagenome | biome: human gut; feature: human-associated habitat; material: faeces | place: Austria | collected 2013
ACAAGTGGAGCCTGGATCGGGTACTGAAAGCAGTACGGATTCAGATGGGAATGGAGGGAGAAGGGCATGACTGCAGAAGAATATAGAAACTATCTGGAAACGGATTTTGATGATGTGGATCTGAAGGAATTGAAGGATATCCGAAAAATAAGGATTGACCGGAATCAGACGAAGGAAAAAAGAATAGCTCAATATCTCAGACAGGTGGGAAATCCCTATCTTGTCTGTATAGGAAATGTAAAAGTGAAAATAAGGTTTGCAAACAATGGAGTATCTTTTGAAGATGCATTTGAGGAACTTTTGCTTTCTGTATAAAAAGTGATGGTAAAATCTGAAGAGTTATGTTAATATGGAGACGAGGAACTCAGGACTCCTCATTCATATCAGGACAAAATCGACTCACCCTCTGGGTTTTACCAATGTTGATGGAAAGGTAAAACTAAGGAGGATGAAGATGAATCAAATTAACAATTCAAAGAAAATCTATCATGCAGCCATTTATGTTCGTTTATCGAAAGAAGATGGCGATGTTGCTACTGCTGGAAAGCGTGAAAGCAACAGTATCTCAAATCAGAAAGATCTGATAAAAAATTTCCTAAAAGATAAAAAGGATATAGTTGTTGTATCAGAACGGGTGGATGACGGTTACAGCGGTTCTAATTTTGAACGTCCTGCATTTCAGATGATGCTGGAAGATATCAAAAAAGGAATTGTGGATTGTGTCGTTGTAAAAGACCTTTCCCGTTTTGGACGTGAGTATATTGATGCCGGAAAATATATCGAAAGATTATTTCCGGCACTTGGCGTGCGGTTTATTGCGGTCAATGATCATTATGACAGCCTGGAAGGAAAAAGTCAGGCAGACGAAATCGTGATTCCATTCAAGAATCTCATTAACGATGCATATTGCCGTGACATTTCTATCAAAATAAGAAGCCACCTGGAAGTAAAGAGAAAAAATGGGGAATATATTGGAGCGTTTACACCGTATGGCTACCAGAAAGATTCAGATAATAAAAATAAACTGGTGATAGATGTATATGCGGCAGGTATCGTCAAAGAAATTTACCGCATGAAATTATCAGGTATGAGCCAGACAGCAATTGCCAATGCATTGAACAAACAGGGTGTTCTTTCACCAATGGAATACAAGCACAGTCTTGGAATAAGGATCCAGGATAATTTTAAAACACACGAACAGGCAGAATGGAGCGCCATGTCGGTAAAAAGAATCCTTGAAAATGAAGTATACACTGGAACTCTGGTGCAGGGAAAAAGAACAACACCAAACCATAAAGTGAAAAAATTGTTGAAAAAGCCGGAGACTGATTGGGTTAGAATTGAAAAAAATCATGAGGCTATCGTATCAGAACGAGAATTTGCACTGGTGCAGAGATTATTAGGGATAGATACAAGGACTTCTCCGAACGAGGAAAAGGTATATCCATTATCTGGACTTGTGGTTTGTGGAGACTGTGGGGCAATGATGATCAAACGGGATGTTCCGGCAGGAGGAAAGGTATATGCTTACTATATCTGTTCCAGACATGCGGCTACGAAAGCGTGTGCGGCACACAGAATACCAATGGGTAAACTGGAAGAAACAGTACTGGAACTGGTAAAAATCCATATTGAAAATATCCTTGATATGAAAAAAATCATGGATTTTATCCATGAAGTACCATTTCAAGAATTAGATATCAAAGAACTGGAAATTAGAAAAGAAGCAAAAGAAAAAGAAGCCGAGCGATGCCGGGAATTAAGAGATTATCTATATGAAGATTTCCGTGAAGGAATCATTTCAAAAGAAGATTATAAAGAGCTTCATGACGGGTACACAGAAAAGCGGAAAAAAGCCGAGGAAGCAGTCCGAAGCATTGATCAACAGATCAGTGAAGTCATGGAATCAAAAAGTGATAAATATCATTGGCTGGATTATTTTGCCGAGCATCAGAATATACAAGAACTTACAAGAACTGTTGCTGTTGAACTGATTGACCAGATATTAGTATATGATAAAAAACATATTGAAGTCAGATTTAATTTTGATGACTGTTATCAATCCCTGTTACGGCAGATACAGTCGGTGGGATGTGATGTCAGCACAGGTATAGACGGAAGGATAGAAATTCAAAAGAGGGAGGTCGTATAAATGGCTCGAAAATCAAGAAAAGTAGATTATGTGAATGTTGGAAATAAAGAAAATTTGGTTACAGAAGCTGAAAACCAGTGTGAAAAAGTTTCACATGCAGCCCTTTATGCAAGGCTTTCCTATGAGAGTGAAAAGAACAGAGAAAGAAATACGATAGAAACGCAGATGGTTCTGCTTCATAATTTCGTAAAAGAACAGAAAGATATCGTGGTTGCAAAGGAATATTATGATATATCTAAAACCGGAACTAATTTTGAGAGAGATGGTTTTAATGAGATGATGCAGGACATCAAAGAGGGAAATATTGACTGTGTTATTGTTAAAGATCTTTCTAGGCTTGGAAGAAATTATGTAGAGGCGGGAAGCTATATTGAAAGAGTGTTCCCATTCTTTAATGTGCGTTTTATTTCGGTGAATGATCATTATGATTCGTTCAGAGATGACATAAGCCTGCTGATCAGCATGTCAAACGTGTATAATGAGTTTTATTCCAGAGATTTGGCAAAGAAAATAAGAAGTTCATACCGGACGAGCTGGGCAAATGGCGAATTTCCTTCCGGTCAGATGGCTTATGGTTATGAAAAAGACAAGGATAATCCTCATCAGCTGATTCCAGATCCGGTAGCGGCACCAGTGGTGAAAAAGATATTTCAGTATTTTATTGATGGAATGACTTATGCAGAGATTGCCCGGAAATTAAATGCGGATGGGTATCTCTGCCCGAAAGCCTACAAGCTGGATAAAGCAGGAAAAGCAAATGAAAAGTCAGCGACATGGACATGGAGTGGAGGAACAGTCCACAAAATCCTTGAGAATCAATATTATGCCGGTGATAGTGTGCATAATCAGTTTACCAATGATTCCTGGGCAGCACAGAGACAGAAAATGAATCAGAAAGAAGAATGGATCATTATCAAAAATACCCATGAGGCACTTGTGAGCAGAAAGGATTTTGATGAGGTACAGGAAAAGATTGGTCATATCGTAAAACGGGTTAATGAAGCTCGTAAATCAAATGGCAATAATGTAAGAGACTTCAACTTTTTCAAGCAGAAAATTGTATGTGCAGACTGTGGAAAAACCATGTATTTATATGGGAAAACAAAAGGCAGTCATCGTAGGTTTTACTGTGGAAATAATAAGCTCCACGGGAAGTGTACGCCACATTCTATCACTGATTTGGAAGTGAATGATTATGTACTGCGTGTGATACGTGCACATATCAATGTATATGTTGAAAATGTAGATTTGATTCGGCGGTTGAATCAAAGACAGGAAAGCATTAAAAAATATGATGTGTTTAACAGGGAAATCAAGAAATGCCGGAAAGAACTGGAAAAAGTGGCAGTACACCGGGAAAGATTGTTTGAGGATTATGTGTGCCGTATTATTGATGCAGAGCAGTATGAAACATTTTCAAAGCAGGATGCGGAAACAGAAAAAGAGATCCAGAATAACATGGAAATTTTATTAAAGCATCAGGTTGGATATGAAAAAAATTTTCACACAGAGGAAGAATGGGAAACATTGATCAATAAATACCGCAATACGAGAACGCTGACAAAGGAAATGGTCAATGCTTTTGTAGAAAAAATCGAAATACATGAAAGCGGTTCTATTACGGTACGTTTGGTGTATGATGATATGTTGGAAGAACTAAGAAAATATGCAAAAGAACGGGAGGCTGAGTTATGCCAGTAACAGAATGTATCGCTGTTTATATCAGACTTTCGTCGGAGGATAATGATGTAGATGGCAGTATAAAAGCTGAAAGTAACAGTGTCAGTGCACAGAGAATGCTGATAAACGAATTTATCAAAAAACAGGACGAATTTACTAACTGTCCAGTAGTTGAATATGTAGACGATGGGTACAGTGGTACAAACTTTAACCGTCCTGGCTTTCAGAGGATGATGGAGGATGCAAAAGCAGGACGTATAAAAAGTATTGTTATAAAGGACTTTTCAAGATTTGGAAGAGATTATCTGGAAGTGGGGAATTATCTGGAAAAAATCCTGCCGGTTCTTGGTATTCGAATTATCTCAATTAACGATGGTTTTGACAGTATCAATTCCTCTGGTTTTACTGGAGGAATGAGTGTAGCGTTAAAAAATATGTTGAACGCAATGTACAGCAGAGATTTGTCCAGAAAAGTTCGTTCTGCTATGAAAACACATGCTAAAAACGGTGAATATATGCCGGCTTTTCCAAAATATGGATATATTAAAGATCCAGAAGATAAGCATCATCTGGTTATAGACCCAGAAGCGGCTGAAACAGTGAAACTGATATTCACAATGGCGGCAGATGGGAAAACTAAAGGACAGATAGCAAAATATCTGAACGAAACCCATGTGCTTACATGCCGGGAGTATATGTGCAGAAAAGGTATAAAAATGCACAGAGAAAACGAAAAAGAAAAGAAACTCTGGTCAGTCACAACAATTTCAGATATGCTCAAAAATGAAGTGTATCTTGGAAAAATTATTTGGAATAAAAAGAGAGTGGCAAGAACAGGAAGCAATAAATTGGTTTCCAATGATAAAGAGGAGTGGATTGTTGTAGAAAATGCACATGAACCAATTATATCCGATGAATTATTCCGGAAAGCAAATGAGAAAGCGTTTACTAACCAGAAAAGAGTTCTTACAAAAAGAGGAGTAGCCTGCCCTATTTTCTTTTGCCCGACCTGCGGAAGAAGACTTGGTTTTACCAGCAGAGAGACTGGGTATCGCTGTATGCAGGCACATATCAGCGGTCTTAGTGGGTGTGCGGAAAGTAAAATGGACAGGAAAGAAGCAGAAGAAACAGTACTGGATGCAGCCAGAAATATGGCACAACTCATTTCGGAAAATCTTGAGAAAAAGAAAAGTGAATGGCATAAAACAATTTTGAAAGAAGAAAATATCGCAACACTGGTAAGTGAAAAAAAGCGACTCTCGTCAAGAAAAATGAAATTGTATTCTGATTATCGTTCGGAAGTGTTGGACAAGGAAGGGTATATGGAAGAACTGGAAAAAACGACTTCCCGTATTTCAGAAATCACTTTGCAGATAGCAGAATTGGAGAATGAGATTGCAGTAGCGAAGAAAAAATGTGATGAAGCAACAGAAAAAGAAATGGAAGTAAATGAGATTGCAGCATTGCAGGATTTTGACAAAATACAGCTGTCGAAGATTATTGAGAAAGTCTTTATTTATGAACCAGGACGTATGGAGATAAACTGGAAGATGGATGACATTTTCTACAAAGAAGAAAAAGCATAAACGGAATAAGATTGTTCGCAGGAGCATCACTGGATGAAAACAGTGGTGCTTTTTGCGAATTAAAAGCAAATTTTTTTAGACTTATATTGACAAAAGCAGAATTGCTAGCACTCACCTATGAAGATATTGATTTGGAAAAACGAATTATAAGCATTTCTAAATCATATCAGAGATTGGATGGAAAAGATGTAATTACACCACCTAAGACACCAAAGAGCAATCGTAAGATTACTATTCCACCATTTCTGGCAGAAGAACTAAAAGAATATTGCAGTCATTTATATGGAATTATGTCAAATGAAAGAATGTTTCGGTTTACAAAATCTTATATGGAGCATGAGATTATACGAGGCGTAAAGGAAACAGGAGTTAAGAGAATCCGTATTCATGATCTGCGCCACAGCCACGCATCACTTCTGGTGGAGCTTGGATTTCAGCCATTGGCAATAGCGGAGCGGTTGGGACATGAAAAGATAGAAACAACATTAAATACTTATTCACATTTATACCCGAATAAGCAGGCAGAACTGGCAGACAGGCTAGAACTGGAGAATGAGGAGGACAATCTATGAGCGGAGTACACAAACATCCAACAATCAGCTTTCGAGTATCGGACAGAGAGCGGGAAATGATTGAAGCCAAGATACTTGCAAGCGGTATGCAGAAGAAAGATTATTTTGTACGTTCCTGCATTTATAACAGAATATGTGTTGTAGGAAAGAAAGAGGTCATCTACCAACTTGTAGAGGAACTGCAGAATATGCAGACAAATCTCTCAGAACTGGTAAAACAACTGGAACAGCAGGAGGTAACACTTACTGCTGATGGATTGGAAGATATACGAAATGACTGTATGGATATGTTACAGGCGATTATTGCAATGTTGGATGGTGCCAAGTATCTCTGGCAGGGAGCAAAGGAAGAAAAAGAAAAAAGTCCCAACAGCGGCAACTGTCAGGACTTGTGATAACGGGAAAACCTCTGTTATCAATATAAATACAACTAAAGTATAGCAGAGGTTCTTCCAAGGAGCAAACAAAACATTTCAGAACTTGGAGGACATTTATGGAAGAACAGAAAACAGAATTAAAGATGATACGGATGTCAGAGGTACAATCGCAGGAAGTGAAGTGGCTGTGGTATCCATTTATACCATATGGAAAGCTGACAATCATTCAGGGTGATCCGGGAGATGGGAAAACTACATTAGTTTTAAACATAGCAGCCAAGTTATCTAAGGGAGAGCATCTTGACAACGATATGAATGTACAGGAGTCTGTAAATGTGATTTATCAGACGGCAGAGGATGGACTGGCAGATACAGTAAAGCCAAGACTTGAGCTTGCCGGAGCGGATTGTGAAAAGATACTTGTTATTGATGAAAGTGATAAATCACTGTCTATGGCAGATGAAAGGCTGGAAGAGGCAATTGCTAAGACAAGGGCAAAAGTATTGATATTAGATCCGATACAGGCTTATCTCGGTGGTGGTATGGATATGAACCGGGCAAATGAAGCAAGAGATATGACAAAGAAGCTGGGAGCATTAGCGGAGAAATATCAATGTGCAATTCTTCTTATCGGTCATATGAATAAAGCATCAGGTAATAAAGCGGCATATAGGGAGATGGGCTCTATTGATTTCTTTGCAGTAGCAAGGAGCGTGCTTCTGGTCGGCAGGATAGAGGGAGAACCTAATACAAGAGCAGTTGTTCAGATAAAGAATAATCTTGCGTCATTTGGATATCCAAAGGCATTTATGTTATCAGAAACGGGCTTTCATTGGTTGGGAGATTATGAGATTACAGCAGATGAAGTACTTGGTGGTATTGCACCAAAAGCAAATAAGTTGGAACAGGCAAAGCAAATGCTTCGTGAATTGGCAGAAACAACTAATATGGTGCAGAGTAATGAAATATTTGAAATGGCTGATAAACAGGGCATTTCAAAGAGAACATTGGAAAATGCCAAGAAAGAACTAGGTATCCGGGCAAAGAAAATCAATAATTCGTGGTATTGGGAACTGGATGCAGTAAAACAGAGATAGGACAAGAACGCAACATTGCAGGCTATATAGAAATTGCGGAGATAAACTTTGCAAGGTTGCAAAGCATATAGACTTTGCAGTGTTGCGGTCTTGAACGAGTTAGGAAAGGAATGGTGGATTGATATGAAAAATGTACAGATTTCAGAAGAACTTTTCGTTGCGATAATGAGATATTTTATGTTGGAACAGGAGGAACTGTTGCCTCAGATAAAACAGGGACTAGAGAAGAAACTGGATGCAATGGTAATGAGAGAATTATATACAAAATATAAGACTGCACCAACGGAAGAAGAAAAGGAAAAGGCTCGAAAGGAATATTTGGATAGACGAGGTGTGCCGGAGAGCTTTCGGTGGTAGTTTTTCTTAAACATATATAACGGCTGCGTGTCACGCTTCCGTTAGAATGGATAAGGAAAATGTGGTGTGGTTGACACAGTGGAGGCTTGTGTACACTGACTGCCGCAGGCAGAAAAGCTCCCGGCAGGGCGCAAAACCTGATTAAGAATAGCTTGCTATTCTTTTCAGGTCTGCATTTTTGATGGCGTAGCTGTCAAAAGTGCATTTGCGTTACTTTCGACGAAAGTAACAAAGCCTGCGCCGTATTCGGCGCTAATATGACAGATAAAAGAAAGGGGAAGATTGCCTATGGAGAGAACGATAAGTGCAATGATCGGAAAAGGTTCTGTGAACCATAATACCAGAGCATTTACAGCTAAGAATGTAGATAAAAACAGAAGTGCTGATAATGTGGAATTTTGCCAGGAAGATATTAAGCAGGTTTATCATAAATTATTTGATGAAGCACTGGAACGATATAATGCAAAACAGAAACGAAAAGATCGCATGATTGATAATTACTATGAAAAAATCAGGAGGGGTAAGCAGGAAAAGTTATTTCATGAAGTGATATTTCAGATTGGAAATAAAGATGATATGAATGCCAAAAGTGAAGATGGATTGTTGGCAAAAAGGATTTTAACGGAATTTATGGACGAGTTCCAAGCCAGAAATCCTAACTTATATGTATTCTCGGCACATTTGCATATGGATGAAGAAACACCGCATTTGCATATTGATTTTGTACCATATATTACAGGAAGTAAGCGAGGACTTGATACAAGGGTATCATTAAAATCTGCACTAGCGGCAGAAGGATTTGCTGGTGGTACAAGGGGTGCAACAGAATTAAATCAGTGGATTGCATCAGAGAAACAGGAGCTTGCAGCTGTAATGGAGCGATATGGTGTGGAATGGCTGCAAAAGGGTACACATGAGAAACATTTGTCGGTGCTTGAATTTGAAAAGAAAGAGCGAGCAAAAGAAGTAGCTGAGCTGGATAGCCAAAAACAGGAAATATCTTCGGTGGTTTTACAGCTTGGGGAAGCGGTTTCTGTAAAGAAACAGGAATTAAAGAATGCTACAACTGAAAAAGAACTGGCAGAAGAAGCTACACAGAAAGCAAACGAGGAGAGAATTACAGCACAACAGGAGAAGGAAGTATTGCTTGCAGGTAATAAGGATTTGAGAATGGAAAATTCAAGGCTTGAAAGCCACAAGGACAGACTTCGCATGGAAAATCATGATTTGAAGCAAAAGCAGTTACAGTTGCAGACAGATAATGAAGAACTGGAACAACGGCATGAAGATTTACAATATACGAATAGTAAATTGAAGAATGTGAATGATCAGTTATCTGATGACAATCACACTCTGGAGCAAAGGAATGATTCATTGAAATCTGATAATCAGGTATTAAGACAGAAATACAATGATTTGCAACAGAATAATGTTCAACTTGAAAAGCAACAGAATGAGCTTAAGAGCCATATAGAGCAGATAGTGCAGTCGGAGCAGTTATTAAAGCGTGATGTAAGAAAGTATGATGAAGCATCGGAGTGGCAATTGCCGGAACCGGGAGCATTTGCAAGTGCTAAGTCATTTCGGGATAAGGTAGTCATGCCATTTGTGAACAAGCTTAAAACACTGATAAAGAATCTGACAATCCAGTGTGTAAGGCTAAAAGAGGAAGTAATACAGCTTCGAAAGGAAAAGAAGAGATTGTCAGATGATGTGGAGTTTTACAAGGGCAAGATTAAGGATATGAGTGATAGGACAGAGCTGTTGCAGGAAAAGGCTGATGATCTGGAGCGTGTGAAGAGATATGCCGGTGCAGAGCAGATTGATACGATTATTCGTAAGGTGAAGGAACAGGAGCGTACAGAGCAGCAGATAAGGCGATATGACAGGTCTTATGGGACAAGATAATGGGAAGGATGGATTGATGAGATGAAAGATAATCGAATGGATAATATCGTGGAATGTGCTTATAACATGGATAACGGCTATGTTGAGGTGTGGTTTACAGATGGAAATATGTTGCGGATAAAGTGCGAAGAAGTGGAGGCTGCTCTGAGGACAACAGAGCAGTCACTGGCGAAGCTGCATAGGTTGTTGGATAACAAGCCAATAGAATATGTGGCAATGGCTTTGTCCGGGGAAATGCAGGCATATTGTGATATTGAGGATGAGATGGTTAAGGGAATGTTCGGAACGATTGTGCAGGGGTATTTGAAGAAAGGGTACAATCGGGCTACGGCGGAGATGATGGCTAGGGAGTTTTTTAGGTATGAGAGTTAAAAACTAATGAATAAATCATTATTCGGGAGGTCAACATTTTGAGTAATTGTTTGGAGTGAAAAAAGAAAAATTATATGATATATTAATTAATAGGAAAGAAAATTGGTTAAAAAATTAGTGTGTTTATAATCAATTGCATTCAATATTTAAACAGATAAAATGCTTGGATATAATAATTTGGGGTGAGGTGAATATCGTGACAATAGATCAGATTATCAAGAATATTGCACAGTTGGAATATAGTTTGTTTGTAGTAAATAGTTATGCGGCTGGAATTCAACAAAATGATGGACGATATATTACAAAATATTTTCC
>OLSC01002938.1_pt1 | contig 10381 bp, 8 predicted proteins | sample 1672881 | NCBI WGS metagenome assembly OLSC01 (sample SAMEA3136733, study PRJEB25190) | human gut metagenome | biome: human gut; feature: human-associated habitat; material: faeces | place: Austria | collected 2013
TAGCTCTTATATCCACTTTCTTTTGGATTCTTAATATAATCTTTGATCGACAATACTTTCAGATCACTCTGATTGCCGATCATCTCTGCCAGCCGGTAAATATCCGACGTAAAGGAACAGATCAGGCGTACTCCTGCAATATCATTGATATATTTTACCATGTTCTCAATCGATATCTCGTAACCATACCTGCGTAACTTCTTTACAATACTTTCCGGTGTCTTAATTCTTGTCTTGATATGTTCGATCGGGTTGTATTTATGCACATGTTGAAATTCATCATTCAGTATCTCCAGCTTTGTCCCCACTTCTTTCAACGCTGAATTATACAGGAACATGATCGTCTTCCAACTGTCGACATCTTCATAGTTCTTCATCGTATTTTCCATATAAATGTTCTCTCTCCTCTCTTAACGAAGAGTTAAACCAGCACTGTTAATATTATACCATAAGTACTGCTAATATGTCTTATTTTTCACATTTATTTTAGAAAGATTATACATATGTAAAACAAAAAGAAGCTATCCTCAGACAGCCTCTCTCCACTCATTTTTTAAAATTCAATTCCTTCTCTCGCCTGTACCTTACGGTCATACGGATGCTTTACCTTCATCATCATCGTCGCATAATCTGCCAGATCCAGAAGATCCTGCGATACCTCATGCCCTGTCATAATGATCTCCAGTCCACGCGGCTTATGTTCCAGAAAACTTCTGATCTTCTCTTCACTTAAGACATTCAGATGGATCGCACACAGCGATTCATCCAGCACTAGCACATCAAAATTCGTACAGAACTTTACGATCTCATCCAACGCTTTATTATTATAATGGCGGAGTTCCGCTTTCTCATCTCCGTTCATCCGGCTTACAAACTTTACCTGATCACGCCCCGGAAGGCAGGTGATCCCGGGTACAGATTCCAGAATCTTTCTCTCATTTGAAGAATTATCTTTCAGGAACTGAAAGAAGAGCACCTGAAGTCCGGCTCCGGCGGCTCTGACTGCCTGTCCGACTGCTGCTGTTGTCTTTCCCTTGCCATCTCCGTAATACATATGAATTCTTCCAGTGCCCATCATAACTTTCTACCTGCTTTCTCCTAAATATCTCTGTAAAATCTGAACTCACATTCATTCTACAGGACATTATAATCGTTTACACCGAAAATGTAAATACAGGTAGTTTCTCTAAAATTCCAGTTTCATATCTCCGGTCTTGATCCAGTCTTTCTTTCTCATGAATTCCGAAATACCAAATGTCACGACTGCCGGAAGTACGATCTGGATCAGTAATATTTTGATCAGAACCATCTGTGCAGACTCTGTCTGGATCATCGTCTGCCACGTCATGATCTGTCCCACCAGACCTGCTGTCCCCATACCGGAACCGGTCGCATTATTCGTCATATGAAGCACCATTGTTCCTACCGGTCCGAGAATTGCGCTCGATATAATTGCCGGAAGCCAGATTACCGGTTTCTTCACAATATTCGGAACCTGTAACATGGAAGTGCCGATCCCCTGTGCCAGAAGTCCCCCGACTTTGTTCTCACGGTAACTTGCCACGGCAAATCCTACCATATTACAGCAGCATCCTACTGTTGCGGCTCCTGCTGCCAGACCGGACAGATTCAGGATCACACCAAGTGCTGCCGAACTGATTGGCAGTGTCAGGATCATTCCCATCAGTACCGATACAATAATCCCCATCAAAAACGGCTGCTGCTCTGTTCCCCAGTTGATCAGTGAACCAAGCCAGCTCATGAATCCCGAGATTGGAGGTCCGATCAGAAATCCCACCAGACATCCACTTCCGATCGTCACGACCGGAGTCACCAGAATATCCACCTTCGTCTTACCGGATACCATATGTCCGAAGAAGATTCCCACATAGGCGGCAATGAACGCTCCCAGCGGCTCTCCCGGTCCGGCAAATACCATAGCTCCGTCTACGAATACCTTTCCGGCCAGGATACTGCTTGCAAATGCACCTGCCATTCCGGCCGTTGCTGCCGACACCACTACCAGCGGTGCTTCCTTAAACTTATAGGCTACTGCCACACCAATACCGGCTCCGGTAAGGGCTGCTGCAAGCCTGCCTGCAATGAAGATCATCTCTCCGATATTTCCGCCCATAAATGTTCCGATCTGCTGGATGATCGTGCCGATGATCAGTGTTGCGAACAGACCGTGCGCCATGGCACTTAAGCCTTCAATGAAGATGCGGTCTAATACTTTCTTTACTTTTTCCATATAACGTTCTCCTCGTCCTTCCTTATCTGCTATTTTTTGTCGATCAGTGCTGATTTACAGATATTTCGTTTGCATTTACATGTGTCTTGTCATATGTCACGAGTGTATCATACAGCTACAGGAAAAACAAGAATTGTTTTGTTTCTGTCAAAAATTAATCTTATCCGGATGTGAACCAGAGTTCCCGAAGTTCTCTATTTTGTCTATCTGTTCCATATCCTCCGGTAATAATGAAAAATCAAAGACTTCTGAATTTTCTTTTATCCGGGATGGTGTTACCGATTTCGATAATGGCAGCACCTGATGCTGCAGACACCAGCGAATACAGATCTGTGCAACTGTTTTTCCGTATTTCTGTGCAATCTGCTGTAAATTTGGATAATTTAATATCCGTCCGTTTCCCAGCGGACTCCATGCTTCTACCTGTATCATATTCTCTTTACAATATTTTACAGTTTCATTCTGCATCCATCCCGGATGAAATTCAATTTGATCAACCATTGGAATGATTTCTGTCTCCATCAGAGCCTTCAGATGATGCGGCATAAAATTAGATACTCCGATTGCTCTTATCCTGCCCTCTTTATAAAGCTCCATCATTGCTTTCCATGTAGAAATATTTATCTCTTCCCAGTTTTCAAACTGATTCACAGAAGCCGGCCAGTGTATCAGATACAAATCCAGGTAATCCGTTCCCAGATCCTGACATGTTTTTTCAAAAGCATGAAGTGTCTTTTCATAACCACGTTCCGTATTCCATACTTTGCTTGTGACAAACAACTGCTCCCTTGAAATTCCACTTTCCCGGATTCCCTCTCCTACACTGGTTTCATTTCCATATGCCGCCGCTGTATCAATATGCCTATATCCCAGTTCAATTGCAGTTTTTACACTTACGGAAGCAGTCTCTCCATCCGGTGTCTTCCATGTTCCATATCCGATACACGGAATTTCTACTTTATTTCTCAACTGAAATGTATCCGTTAAACTTTTCATTGTATCTCTTCCTCCTCATCTAATGTTTTCTGATTGTCTGACACATACATTATTATACTATTGCCTTACTGTTTTTTCCATGCAATCCCGTCTTTACTTTATTTTTGATTCCCTGTATACTTGGAATATCAAATTGTAATATTCTTTAGATTTTCCAATCTGAAAATCCAAATATATACACGAACAGGAGGACTTCATATGTTCCGTTTATGGGGAAAAGAATTTAAAGACAATCATATGCTGCGCGACACCGTAATCTGCGATGAGACGGATGAGACCAGAACGCATAAGATCTTCAATGCTCTAGACTCGATCTGTTATGAGTTCGATCTCAGCAAACCGATCTGGCTGGATCATAATATTGATGAATTCAAAAGACATGACAAGACAAGATTCTATCAGGATAACTTTGTAGATTCCATTGATTTTGATTATCTGGAGATTCATATTATTGAAGAATAAACTATGCATAAATAACAAAAAAGAAGTCAGGCGGCCACCGTTTACTGAGGGCTTACCTGACTTCTTTCTTATGTTTTATTCATTCCTGATCGCGGCAAGCGGACTCAGCTTCATTGCCCGTTTCGCCGGGAAATATCCCGCCAGCACTCCGACCAGCACTGCAAATACCATGGACATCAGCACAAGCCACCACGGAATATAAGATATCGTGCTGTCTGTTCCCATCGACATAGCACCGCTGCTTCCAACAATTACATTAATGGCTGCTGACATTACGAAGCTTAGAATATTTCCGGCAATTCCTCCGAGAAGACCTATAAACGCTGCTTCCAGCAGGAACATTTCCCGAATATTCCTAAGACTGCATCCAAGTACCTTCATCACACCGATTTCCTTTGTCCGTTCATAAATGGACATCATCATCGTATTTGCAATTCCAATTGCAGCTACCAGTAATGACACCGCACCGATGCCTCCGAGCACCGCCTGTACAATCGCGAACTGACTCTTCATACTATCCAGATATTCCGCATTGGTCTCAACATTATATCCCATATTACGGATTACATCAGCGACCTCATTCACGTGATCTATATCGTCTGCTTTCACTTTTAATGACGTATAATAGAAGCCTTTTAATGCCTTTCCAGCTTTGGTCTTCGGCTGTCCCGGAATGACTTTGCCTGCATATTCTTTCCGCAATAACTGCTTTAAAGTCTCCAAGTCACAAAATACACTGTCATAATTATTGGAATAGTCATCCAGGCCGCCATTTATCACACCGCTTGCCCTTACTACATATTTTTGGACAGGTTTTGTCTGTCCGGTTCCGGAATCTGACTGGCTCCCTGCACCTGCTGTTCCGTCTGTACTGTCTCCAAAGGCTGTGCTGCTGTCACTATTGTAATTCTCTGTATCCGTGATCATGAAAAGAGAATCTTTCATCAGATTGATATTCGGGACTTTCCCGGTATCATAATATCCGTTGCCGCTTCCTGTTTCATAAAAATCAGTGATCACGCCATTTCCGAATATCAGCTCCAGATGTCCTGTTCCGGTCTTTGGAAGCGTTCCATCGCCAAGATCCATATTTAGGGATTTCAGGCCTTCCGGTGTCATTCCTTGCAACTGAACATACGCCATATAGGAGCCTTTCAGCAGGATCACCGAAGTCTCATAGATTGGTGCAGCTAATTTCACATGATCCATTTTACTGATCTTTTCAACCAACTGGTCATCTATCCTTTTTTCTGTCTCCTGTCCTGATCCCATACTTTCTGTCGTCATACCGTCACTGTTGTCCGATCCGGTCACAGTGATACTGGTCAGACCTCCCGACTGTTCCACTTCCTTATAAAGGGACTGCTGCATACCAAGTCCGAGTGAGATCATCACTACAATCGAAGCTGTACCGATCAACACACCAAGGACCGTCAGAAATGTACGGAGTTTCCTTCTCCGCAGACTATTGATGCTCATCCTCAGAAGATCGTTCCAGTTCATCCAATAACTCCTCCTCTTCAATCTCTGCCAGCTGTTTCTTTTTGCGCTTCTTAAGTATTACGACTGCTGCCACCACTGCAATGACCACTGCTGCGATTACAACCGGAATTACAGGAAAACTTTTCTGTGTCTCCTCCGGCATATCGGAAGCTGCCGCCTCATCATCATCTACTTTTTCTGTCACTTCCAGATTCAGATCTTTCGTGGTTGTTGAAATGTTTCCCGATTCATCTTCATAACTAAGTGTCATCGTTACCTTCGCCGGACCATCCGATATTTTCTTTCCTTCCAGCATGGCATCAATCGAACCGGTTGCACCGGATTCTATATTTCCGATAAATACTTCCGACTTTTTGATATTCTTTCCTTCAAATGTAGCTTTTACATTATAGAGCTTGATCCGTCCCAGATTATAAAGACTACACATCACATTTGCTTCTTCACCGACAGCAACGCTCTGCGGACTGATCTCAAAATCGCTGATTTCAAATCTTGCATCCTGCTTCACCGGAATAGAGATACTTGACGATCCTTCTACCTGCGTAGCATTCGGATCTTCATATTTCATGGAAAGTTCCATGTTGTATGGCTTCTGAAGAAGATCTGATTTTGCATTCAGTTCGATACTGATATCGGCTGTTCCATTCGGGGCAATGCTGTCCAGATAGATGGAGCTTGCACCGGATGATGGAAGGAATGCCGGTGATGTCGTCTGTTCATCGCTGCCTTCTGTCGGTGCTGAAAGATCGAACAGCATATTGCTGACTTTCATCTTGGATGTATTTTTCAGATGGATCGTTAACTTGAAATTACTGCCCGCACGGACTTCTGCCGGATCGGTTGTAAATCCGGTTACGATCACACGCGGAACAGAACCATTTCCCGAAGCTGCACCTCCATCCGTACTTCCACCGGATCCTCCGCTGTAAGCTGCTTCTCCGTTACTGTAACCGCCGGCATCCGGTGTCTGGTAAGATGTGTCAGAACCACTGCCTGCTCCATTGCCTTTTCCTGTATCCTTGCCGTCATCTGTATCTTTGTTGTCTTTATTATCCTGTGTGTCTTTCTGTACCGGCTTTGCTGTGGTATTCACATAGAACTGCTTTTCTGCTTCTTCCTGTCCGTCTGCCGTAACCTTGAACTTTAAAGTATAGCGTGAAGTCTGAACATCTTCTCTCTGAGTAAAATCAAACTTCACTTCTTTTGACTTTGATTCTCCACTTTCCAGGGTTCCAATGTTCTGCTGGTAACTCTGCATCTCTGTTTTGAATGGCCATACATCATTGTCATCTCCAAGATCCGGTGTTACCGTTACATTATTCATCGGATTCCCCGAATGATTCGTTACGGTAAATGTCCATGTCTTCTTTTCTCCCGCTTTATACGTCGGCACCTTATTGCCTTGGGACTCGATCGTAATTCCTGTTGCAGCCTGTACCATCTGCGGATGCAGCATAGTTGTCATCATGATCACTGCCAGAAAGGCAACAATGATTCTTTTCAAGCAATTATTTCCTGTCTCTTTCTGTATTCGTTTCTGCATGTCTTCCTCCCTCTTCTTTTCCTTTTTTCCATCGGTTATCTTCTATCTTAATGATCCTGCCGTCCCGGATATGAAATACCCTGTCCGCATAAGTTGCCAGATGATCATCATGTGTGACCATGACCAGTGTCTTCTTCTGCTCTCTGACCACCCGCTGCATCAGTTCCATGACTTCTTCCGATGTATGGGAATCCAAATTTCCTGTCGGCTCATCGGCAAATATAATATCCGGATCTACTACCAGTGCCCTGGCAACTCCCACTCTCTGCTGCTGTCCGCCCGACATCTGGTTCGGCAGATGCTTCTTATGCTTTCCAAGTTTTACCAGATCTAACATCTCATTGGCTTTTCGTACTCTTACATCTCTTGGAACGCCGCGGAAACTAAGCGGCAATGCTACATTTTCCACCGCATTCAACGTTCCCATCAGATGAAATGACTGAAAGATGAATCCCACATGATCCCGCCGGAATGTCACCAATTGTTCTTCATTTAACTTTTCAATATGCTTTCCCGCAATGATGACCTCTCCCTTTGTCGGTTTTTCCAGCCCCGCCAGCATATTCAGAAGTGTAGATTTACCGGAACCGGATGTTCCGACAATTGCACAAAACTCTCCTTCATATATCTCAAAATCCACACCATCCAGTGCGCGTACAAACTCATCACCAACACGGTACAGCTTGTATAGATTCCTGACTTCAATTACCTTCCTCATACTCCTCCTCTCTGTCGTTTTTCAGACTTTTCAGAATATGGATTCATTTTACTATAAAAATATAAAGACTTCCTCTTATAAATTATGAAGATTTTCTTAATACCTCCGACTGTTCAGATAATATTTCTCATTTATGCCGTTTAAATTCCTGCGCCATTGCTCATGTGCGGTAAAGTAACACACAAGAATTTGACAGGCAGCAGCCCTTACTATTCCTAAAATTCCTAAAATTCCGAAAATTAAGTGAAAATGAATAGATTTCTTAAAGTCTGTATGATAAAATATGATTACGAACAAATCAACAAATCGGAATTGAACTAAATCGCTGCGCGATGGCCTGCGAAGGCTGTGGCGCAGTTTTCTCTTTAACTTAAAAAGGCAGTAGATAATGAGCCCTAAAAGTAGTATTGTTAAATCACCACAAAATAACAATCGAACAGGATCATCATTAACACTGCCATGAATAGAATAACACCAGAATCTCTTTTTCTCAAGAGGGTATCTTTAATACGTGGACCTCCATGATGGCAGTGACTCATTAACGTTACTAGTATCATGGAGGTTTATTATGTACGAAAAATATTTTAACAAGCTCAGAGAGGAATGCCTGATTCGTAACAGGTCCTCCCGAACTGCAGATACCTATATCAACAACATACGTCACTTTATGAAGTGGACAGGCTATAAACCAATGGAAGATTTATCCCTTCAGGATGCCAGATCATTTATACTGGAAAAACGTAATTCCGGTCTTTCATCTGCAACCTGCAACTTTTATAATTCTTCCATTTGCTTTCTATACAAACATGTCTTACACATTCCATGGGATCAAGACATTGTTCCAAGAATGCGATTGGATGTAAAGCTTCCGAAAGTGCTTTCTCTTGAAGAAATTGAAAAGTTAATCAATTCTGCAACCCAGATCCGTAACAAAGCAATCATTGCCCTGCTTTATTCATCTGGAATGCGTGTAGGAGAACTTGTCTCTCTTAAACCTGAAGATATCTATATGAGCACTATGCAGGTATATATTTCCAAAGGGAAGAATCATCGTGATAGATGGACGATTCTTTCAGAAAGAGCCCTTGATTTACTAAAAGAATACTGGAGAAGTTATCCGGTAAAAAGAGAGTATCTTTTTGTTTCTTTAGATGCTCCTCATGAACTACTAAAAGTGAGTGGTGTTGAAATCATGCTCAGGGCAGTAGGAAAAACAGCGGGCATTGAAGCACATCCGCATACGCTTCGCCATTCCTTTGCAAGTCACATGATTGAACAAGGTGTCCCTATCAACTATGTACAAGCAATGCTTGGACACCGCTGTCTGGAATCAACACAGGTATACATCCACATATCCAATAAAACTGTTATGGGAATAAAGAGTCCGCTTGATCATCCTGTCAAAAAAAAACGAGGACATAAATCTAAGAGAAACGCAGGTGATGCAAATGAATCATGACATCACCATTCAGGATGTATTCCATCGATTTCTTCCGCAATACTGTGAGACACACAACTTTTCTCCCCAACAGCAACTAACGGCACTGTGTATCTCCAAATGCCATACTCTTGAAATGGGAGCCAATTTAAGCGAATGCGAAAACTGTCACAAGAAATATATTCATTATAATTCATGCAAGAACCGTCACTGCCCCATGTGTCAAGGAATGGAGGTCGATGAATGGATTGACAAACAGCAGGAAAATGTACTGGATGTTCCATACTTTCATACGGTTTTTACAGTTCCTGAAAAATTATATTCCCTGATTTATTCAAATCAGAAACTCCTTTATGATGCTTTGTACCATGCAGCACATCAAACAATGGAAGAACTGTCTGCGGATCCGAAGCATCTTGGAGCAAGGATTGGATATATCTGCGTACTTCATACTTGGGGCTCCAGGATGAATTATCATCCTCATCTCCACACCATTGTTCTTGGCGGTGGACTTGATGCTGCAAACAAGTGGAAGGATAAAGGAAAGAAGTTTTTCTTTCCGGTTAAGGTCATGTCTGCCGTCTTCAAAAAGTATTATCTTCGTGAGCTGAAACAATTCTGGGAAGATAAAAAACTTGAGTATCATGGAACGGCAGCACATTTGAAAAATCATTATGAATTCAAAGCTTTACTGAATTCCCTCTACGATAAGAACTGGGTTGTATATACGAAGGAGGCATTCAATGGAGCGGATTCTGTGATCCACTACCTTGGCCGTTACACTCATCGTATCGCTATCAGTAACCGTAGAATTGTCAGCATGACAGATGAAACTGTTACCTACCTCGTAAAGGATTACAAGAATGGCGGTAAATATATCGAACAAACCATTAAAGGAACAGAGTTTCTGCGAATGTTTCTAATGCATGTGCTCCCTAAAGGTTTTGTCCGAATTCGCCACTATGGCCTGCTTTCCTGTAGGAACAAGAAAGAAAAGATGGCACACTGCCGGAAGCTTCTCAACTGCATTCAATATATTTCAAAACTCCGAGGCAAAACCTGTGCGGAAAAGCTGATGATCCTTTACAAAAAGGATATCTGTAAATGTGAAGCCTGTGGAGGAAATCTTCATTCACTATCGCTTCGAGGACGCTATATGTTGACTTGAGTGAAGGAATTTGAATACTGAAAAACAGCCTCCTGAAAGAAGGCTTATTAAGTGTACCCTTCATTCGATAAGACAGGTTACTATTTTGAATATATGATGGAATCAGTTTCCAATGCATAGATTCTTTGGTAAAATCAAGAAGAAGGAAATCGATTGAAACTCCATACTGTATCGTCTGGAGTGACGCGATTTTGTTCAATCGGTAAAAATCGGTGTGCAGTCCAGAGAAAAGGGCAGCTATCAATAGATGGTAAGCTGTTTTTTTCTCTGTCCTGACACCGATTGTTCACGTATCAATTTGT
>OLSC01002950.1_pt1 | contig 10323 bp, 9 predicted proteins | sample 1672881 | NCBI WGS metagenome assembly OLSC01 (sample SAMEA3136733, study PRJEB25190) | human gut metagenome | biome: human gut; feature: human-associated habitat; material: faeces | place: Austria | collected 2013
CATAAACATAAAATGGAAGTATTAGACTAAATTAAAATGAATGTTTTCTTTTGAGAACAAACATAACCGCTGCCGCCAAAATCATAACTGTGGCAATAATTGCAGGAGTTGCAAAGTCGCCTGTTGCAACAACACCGTTGTTAGCTGTGCCGTTTGTGGTGTTGTTATTGCCTGCATTGTCTTTTGTTGCAACATCACTTGTTGCGGAAGAAATGTTATCGCTCGGCTTTGTTGGAGTGTCCTCTGTGCTTACTGGATTAAGTGACGGATTAGGATTAGATGCTGATTTTGCGGTGAGAATCTGAGTGCTGATATTTGGATAAACCAAATAATCTACAGAAAATTTGTAATCGCCCTTGTCCTGCACCTCTATTATCAGATAGTTTCCGTACTTATCAATATCAGATTTAACGTACCTACAATATGGACCAGCATCCATATCCAGCATACTGCTGTTAAAGGTTACTGTACCGCCCTTTTCACCGTTTGCATAATAGAAGGTAACTTCCATACCGTCAATGTTGCGTGATATAGAATCTTCGTTAGGTGAACCGAAACTAAATGGTGCTGTAAATACCTTATCGGGAAGCTTTGTTACTTCGCATTTTACAATAGTGCGAGGGTCATCTTTTACTTCAACAGGAATACTATGGGTAACAACAATATTATCTGCGTCAAGTCCATGGTCATAATCGCCATATCTGTAACTAAGAGAAATATAATTTATATTATCATCAGAACTTTCGACATCACTTTCATCATCACTATCGTTACTAATATAATAACCTATGTAACCCTTATATCCATTAATCTCAGGAATCGGCGGAACAATTTCATTGCCACTTTTAAAACCGTCACAGTTTACATCAAATTCCCTACCGTCGCTGTAAACAATATGCACCACGACATCATCCCAGAAACTACTGTCTGAAATTTCGCCTTGAAACATTGTAACGGTTTTAGGCATTTTTACAACTTCCATTGAAACAGGGCGCAAATCTATTCTCTTAATGGGACAATTTGCTTCAATATATGCGAAATCATCATAACTATATGTCACACAAATCTTAGGTGAGCTATCCTCAGCGGACTCATCGGACTCATCGGACTCATCCGAGAAATAACAATATATCCTACCTTGATAACCACCAATTTCAGCAATTGGCGGAACAATACCGTCTTTGCTGTCAGCGCCGTCACAGTTTACATCATATTCTTCACCGTTGTTGTAAACGATATGAACTACAACATTGCTCCAAAAAGTGCTGTCGATAATTTCATCGTTATCAATAACGATGCTTTCGGGTGCTTTTACAATTTCCATTGAAACTGGACGCATTATGTCAACAGAAAATCCCACTGAGATATAGTCATCATAATAACCATCATCACAATCATCACCGTACCAATAACTTACTCTAAAATCGACAGTATCATCTTTTACATCGTAATAAGCAGTTATATCGCCGGTATAGCCGTTAATCTCGGTAATCGGCGGAACAATACCGTCTTCGCTGTCAATGCCGTTGCAATTCACATCAAATTCTCTGCCATCACTGTAAACAATGTGCAGCACAACATCGCTCCAGAAATTACTATCGACTTTTTCATCCTCAAGGAGATTAACAGTTTTTGGAACTTTTACAACTTCCATTGAAACAGGACGCAAGCCGTCTGTAGGTTCGTCAGGTGTTGCTGAGTTTTCGGTTGCAAATGCCTGAACGAATACTGTCTGCATAAGGCATACCGCCAACAAAGCAGACAGCAAAATTGTAATAAATTTTGAATGTTTTCTCATAATTTCCTCCATCATTTTATTGTTTTATCTGATATGCAAGATTAATATTTTTGTTTTAAACACCATCCCCCTCTGAATAATTATTTAAAAATTAAGCCAAAACTATATTATTGTTATACTGCATTTTGCAGTATATTGTGATACAACAATCTGCGGTATGATATACTGTATGCGAGGTGAATTCTGTGTATAAAAGAATCAGGGAACTGAGGGAAGATGCCGACCTTACGCAAAAAGAAGTTAGCAAAATTCTGCATTGTTCACAACAGGTTTACAGCAATTATGAACTTGGTCAGCGTGACATCCCCACAGCTGTTTTGATTTGCCTCGCAAAACATTATCACACAAGTACTGACTATATTTTGGGATTGACTAACAGTAAAAATCCGCCAAGCTGTACACGAAATTAAATCGGCAGGCTGTGCGACCCGAAAACTTCTTCGGGATTTTATGATATAAGTTTACTGCATTTTGCGGTATTTGTCAAGATATATACAGATAAATATGATTTCTATTTAAGCAACACTCTGATTTAAGGTAAATTAAATTTTCCAAAGTAATCATCAACTCGTATTTGCGGTTCATTGGACACTTGTGCAAATAATAATACACAATTTATGATAAATACGATTATATGAGTACCGTAAAGATAATGCCGTTTGTTTTCTCATTTTTCAGGCAATTATATTTTAGGACAATTTGTCCTAAAAGTCAATAGGTCACTATGTACTATTTTATAATTTATTCGGTGATGAAATGAAACTGAGAATAAAAGATTTGCGTGAGGACAATGACCTTACGCAAAAAGAAGTTGCAAAGGTTCTTATGTGCGACCAGTCGCTGTACTCAAAATATGAACGGGGCGAAAGAGAAATCCCCCTCTCCCTGCTCATTAAACTTGCCGACTGCTACGGCACAAGCCTTGATTATCTGACCTATCGCACAGACAATCCAAACATAAAATAACAGCCGTTTTGAAAATTTGCATTTCAAGACGGCTGTTGTTTTTATTTATTAAATTGTTTAATTATCAAAGTGACTCCACAAGTCTTACGATATACTTTTGAATAAGCGTTGCATCTACAACATTGATAATGCCGTCACCGTTTACATCTGCGACATACACATCTTCCGCATTGTTGACATCAATAAACTTATTTCCATTTTCATCTGTAAGATTAACAATATATTTCTGAATATCGGTAGCGTCAACTACGTTAATAATACCGTTATTGTCAACATCGCCTTTAAGTCTTGTGGTTTCTGATGAATTAAACTTGTAGCCGTACTTCTTGGCAAAGGTTTCTGCTGTTGAGCCAATCTTACCGTTAATTACAAGAGCATTGCAATTGCCGAATGAATCACAGCAAATTGCCTTTACATTTTCCCCGATTGTCACCGATTGAAGATTTTGGCAGTTATAAAAGGCATAGTATGAAATAAATTCAAGATTTTTGCCGAATTTCAGATTTTTAAGTGAAGTACATTCCTCAAACGAACTGTCGCAAATGCTGATAATACTGTCGGAAAAGCTCGCCGATGAAAGGTTTGTGCAACCTGAAAAAGCAGATGTGAGAATAGATTCAAGTCCGCTGTTCAAAGTAAGCTTTTCGATTTTACTTCCTGCAAAAGCATAATTGCCTATTGCCTTAACCGTTTCGGGAATTGTAACAGTTTTCAGCGTTGATGCTGACGGGAACGATATCACAACCGAGCCGTACGGAGCATAAGATGTGTAGCTTCTTGATTCCGTAGAAGGTGCATCAGGATCAGTAATATCTTTTGTTACTGAATACATATGATTCTTGGCGATAAGTAAATCGTTTTGAACATAGAAGTTTGTGTTTCCGCTTTGAACCGTAATGCTTGAAAGCTGTGAACAGTACGCAAAGGGATTATAACCCATTGAGCTTACACTTTTCGGAATTGTCACAGTTTTGAGATTAGTGTATGAAAACGCCTGTTCACCGATTGAAACAAGGCTTGACGGAAGTGTGACTGATGTAAGCTTTTGGTCCGTAAAGGCATAATCGGCTATTGAAACAGTTCCGCTTTTTATCGTAACAGAGCTATTATCCGCAAGCTTACCCTTGTACTTATACGCAACTTTTCCTGCGTAAACAATTCCGTCAGATTGATTTGTGTACCAAAGGCAATTGTCAAATGCGTTATCACCTATCGAAACAACGCTTGACGGAATTGAAAGTGTCGAAAGGCTTGTACAATTTTTAAATGCCCAAAAATTTATTTTTGTCAGTGTACTCGGCAGGCTTACACTTGTAAGTGCGGTACAGCCGAGAAATGCACTTGAACCAATTTCAGCAATGCCCTTGGGAACAATAATTGTTTTCAAAGTTTTGTTAAACGAAAAACAATTGTTGTCAATGCCGACCATATCACAATCACCGACTGACGCAGGAACATTGACGCTTGCAGACTTACCGGAATAAGATTCAATCCATGCGTTAAATCTTCCGTTTGATTTCTGACCCACAATGCGATATTTGTATCCGCCATATGTATAGCTTTTATAAAGCTCATGTTTTGGAATTGCCTCCGCACTTACCTCGCTTGCCGTTGATACAACCGCATTTGCCGACATCGGCAATGCTGTAAACACACCGAACGCAAGAGTTGCCGATAGTGCAGCAGAAATAATTTTGTTTACTCTTTTTCTCATTAAATACCCACTCCTGTTCAGCAGAAATACTTTACTTTATGTTATTACATTATTTTTTAATTGTCAACTCAAATAACAGCCGTTTTGAAAATTTACATTTCAAGACGGCTGTTGTTCTGTTATAAAAAAATCGGCTGATGTTGTTTTCCCTGCAATGCAAGGGTTACGCAATCTTCAAGCTTATCAAAATCAGCCACAAGCGAATTTGGTTTCTTGATGCAATCGTCCTGTTTTAAAGGAACGAAGTAAATATTTTTCGTGTTGAGAAGTCTGCCGATGTTCTGTGCCGACGCACCGAGAGCGTCATTTGTTGCAACGCACAACAGCACAGGTCTTAAAATTCTCAGATGCGACTTTGCCGCCATTGTTACCGCCGTGTCGGTAATTCCGAGCGACAGCTTTGCAAGCGTGTTGCCCGTACACGGTGCAATCACAAGCAAGTCGCACATTTTTTTAGGTCCTATCGGTTCTGTCTGCACAACCGAGTGCAGAACAGCTTTGCCCGTTATTTCTTCTGCCCTCTTTACCGTTTCCTCCGCTTTTCCGAAACGAGTTGATGTTGAAAAGGCATTTTGCGACATTATCGGAATAACATCATAGCCTGAGTCAACAAGCCTCTGCATTTGCGTAAAAGCCTTTGAAAAGGTGCAAAAGGAACCGCACATTGCAAATCCTATGGTTGCTTTTGTCACCTGTAAACCTCCTTGATGATGTCAAATACAGTAGTTTTTATAATTTCTCCTGCCGTTTTCGGAGCACATTTTCCGGGGAGCGACAATGCCCTAACGGCATAAATTCCGAGTTTTTCGGCGGTATCAAAATCAACCCCTCCCGGCAGGGACGCAAGGTCTATAATAAGGGTGTTTGTGTCGGTATTCATAAGAAGTTCCCTGTCAAAAATCAATCTCGGAATTGTGTTGAAAACAATGTCAAACCGCTTTACCGTTCTTAGATTTTCCGTATTAAGTGCATTGTAGCCGAGTGCTTTTACATATGCAAGGTCTGACGGCTTTCTTGCACTCACGGTAACATTTGCTCCGAGTAAAACAAGCTTGTGAGCAAGAATTTTTCCGATTCTGCCGAATCCCGTCACAAGACACTTACTGCCCGAAATCGTACCCTCATATTCTCTCATTGCACATTCAATTGCACCCTCTGCTGTAGGCAATGCGTTGAGAATTGCAAAATCATCTCTTGCTCCGTAATCAAAAATTTCACCGTCGGAAAGCCTTGGATATGCCTTTAAAAATCTGCTTTTCATCGTAGTAAAAACAGGCTTTTTAAGGATAATTTCAATATCGTCACCGTCAAGCAAAATGTTCTCGTTTGAAAACGGAGTGTTAAGACTTCCGTCTGTCCTTATTGACGGCAACGGAAAAATCAATGCGTCACTTTCCGAAATTGCCTTTTTAACATTGCAAAGGCTCAATGAACCGTAGCTTTCAAGACTGTCAAATCCGCCGAGCAAAACATCGTAACAACTGTCAGAAATTGATTTTGCAAGAAAAAGCTGTCGCTTGTCACCGCCGATTATGCCAAATGTTCTTATGTCGCTCTTTTTCATACACAACACCCGTAAATCAAGTTATTCTCTACACCCTCATATTATGCCGAGTGTCCTTGTGTGTGAACAACACATAAAAGCGACCGCAAAGCATATCACTCTGCGGTCGCTGTTTGTAACTTATTATTTATTTATTTTTCTTTAAATAATCCCAAAAATTATTTTCATCAGATTCATCAAATGACTCTCCGTTTTCGTCCTTTGCACATTCATTAAAAATGTTATACTCAAGCCATGCGTTTGCAGAGTCATAGTCCTTGCTGAAAATATCTATGTTCTTTATATCAAAAATTCCCATACAATCACCTCAAAGTAATTTTTGTATGTACTCCGTAACTTGATATTACATCATATGAACAAAAAATTCAATACTCATATTAGTATGTTTTATATTTTATTTAATGATTTACCGAATAACAGAACAAAAGAATTTTTTAAAATAAAGTTACGGTCTGAGTCCCATTCCGCCCTCAAGGGTGATGGTTTCGCCGCTCATATACTTGAAATCAGGTGATGCAAGTGCAACACAGGCACGGCCGATTTCTTTTTCGACATCACCAAAATGTCCCATTGGCGGCACTTTTACATTTGCTTTGAATGCATCGGGATAAGCCTGCTCAAATTTTTCAAGCTGAGCAGTCCATGCAAGCGGACAGACAATGTTGACATTTATTCCGTCCTTGCCCCACTCGTTGGCGGCAACTCTTGTAAGACCTCTTATTCCCTCTTTTGCGGCTGCATATGCACACTGACCGAAGTTTCCGAAAAGTCCGGCACCCGAAGCAAAGTTTATAACCGTTCCCTTTGATTTTTTAAGGTACGGATAGCAAGCCTTCATATAATAGAAGGTTGCGTACAATCCCGAATAAACAGCAAGGTCAAACTGCTCTGTTGTATGATCAGCAAGCGTAATACCCGACGCAGAAGCCTGAGCGTTGTTAATCAAGACATCAATTCCGCCGAATGTTTCAACAGCTCTGTCAACAACATTCCGAACAACCTTTTCGTTATCGCCGTCCTTGCTGACATCAGCCTGAACAGGCAACACATTTACTCCGTAAAGTCTTTCGAGCTCTTCTTTGGCATCCTCAAGCTTTTTGACATTTCTGCCTGTAATAACAAGGTTTGCACCCTCTTTTGCATAAGCAACAGCAATGCCGTAGCCGATTGAACCGCAACCTCCGTCGCTGAGAACAGCCCTTCCTCCGCCTGTAATAACAGCGGTCTTTCCTAATAAAAATCCCATTAATCCATCCTCCTTTTGGTAAAAAAATATGCTGCAAGAATACAAATATTCTCACAGCCTTATATTACCAGTTATTAAGTTTGGTGTCAATCGGGGTAATCCTACTATACAGACATTAATTTGCGATTTAAATGATTTTCTTTCAGCTAATTTTTGCGACAGGTCGCAAAGCTAAATAACTTCGCTGTCGCTCTGTTGCTAAATTGCAAACCTTTCGGTTTACAGCTAAATTAAATTCACTTTTGCTGTCCGCCAGGACAATTTAGCTATCCATAGGATAATTTAGCTTGCATTGCAAATTTAGCTCACGCTTGCGTGAATTTAGCTGAAAAAAGCACTTGCAAAAGCAAGTGCTTTTTTCTTGGCGGAGGACAAGGGATTTGAACCCTCGCGCCGCGTTAGCGACCTACTCCCTTAGCAGGGGAGCCTCTTCACCACTTGAGTAATCCTCCGTGTGAAGTTTAAATTCACTATAAAATAAAATGGCGGAGAGGAAGGGATTCGAACCCTTGGTCCCTCGCGGGATCACTAGTTTTCAAGACTAGCTCCTTAAACCACTCGGACACCTCTCCGTATGCTCATCTTGCCTTTCAGCATTTCAGCAAGATTCATTCTAACACAAGTTTCTCCATTTGTCAACACTTATTTTTAATTTTTTTGAATATTCAGTAAAATAAGAAAATTTCCCAATTTCTTGACAAATCGCAAGCCATCATATACAATAGTTATGTTATGTGCCAATAGCTCAGTTGGATAGAGCGTTCGCCTCCTAAGAAATTGTTGCAACACACACTTTTGATTGGAAAGTGTATGGTAATGTGGTAGAATAATCGTAAATTTAATACACGTCTTCGTAGCTCAGCCGGATAGAGCGTCCGCCTCCTAAGCGGCAGATTGTTCGATTCCTTCGAGCAGTGAAAATTGCATAAATCTTAAAAATGTCTCAGTAGCTCAGCTGGATAGAGCACACGCCTCCTAAGCGTGGGGTCGGAGGTTCAAATCCTCTCTGGGACGCCAGAAAGCACCGCTGCAAGCCTTTTTTCGGGGTTTGCAGCGTTTTTTTGTTCCTCCTTCTCCCGGTAATTTCACTTCCGTTACCGGGAGATTTTTATACGCCGCATGATGTATATTTGCTAATTGGACTCGAACGCTTTTCAGAAATTTGCTAAGAAAATTCTGCGTTTTGCTAATTCGATTTTTCGGATCACTTTGCCGGGGCTTGCGCCGCTATTAGGGCTGCGAGCGCACTCGCCAGCTCCGGCGACTTCTGAAGCTGCTCCACAAGGCTTTCAAGGTCCAGGGTCGCAGGCTCCGATTTTACCGGTTCCTCCGGCGGACGGACGTTGCGAAGATCAGGCTTGGCATAGAAGGCAGTCTCGAATTTCTGAGCATTGACCTTTCTATCCTCGTCCAGAATGTGAGCATAGATACTGGTTATCATGTCAATCTCGGCATGGCCTGTATCGCCCTGGGTGGCTTTCAGATCGCCGTGGTTGAGTTTCAGTTTGTAGGTGGTACTGGAATGACGGAGAGAATGAAAGACCACCTTCGGCAGCCCTGCGTCCTCACGGAGCTTTGCAAACTCTTTGAGGATGATCCGATCCTCGCAGGGCCGTCCATTGGGAAGTGCCACCACCAGATCGAAATCTTGATACTCGTCGCCCAGGAAGCCTTTCAACTCGTCCTGGGACTTCTTCCATTCCCGCAGGATGTAAGCCAGCGTTTTCGGCAGCCACACCTTACGGATACTGGAATCGGTTTTCGGCTTTTTCAGAACAATTCTTGTGCTGGTGTTCGGCATGAGCGGAGTGAAGATGTAATAGATATCCTTCTCACCCAGCGTTTCAATCGCCCGTTTGGAAGCCCTCGTCAGCTCCTTGTCGATGTAGACATAGGCATTATCCGCTGCAATATCTTCATCGGAAATATGGACGTTCTCCCAGGTCAGCCCCAGGATTTCACCCATACGCAGAGAGCAGGCAAAGGAAAGGTTCATTGCCACATAGAGCTTGCTGTCCGTGCATTTGTCCAGGGCAAGACGGATCATATCCGCCGTCCAGATATCCCGTTTCGCATACTCCGTTTTCGGGAGGATCACATTGTCAAAGGGATTTCTTGCAATGATTTCCCATCGTACCGCCTGCTTAAACGCACACCGCAGGAGCTTGATGATCTTTTCAATGGTTTTGTCGCTGACATAGGTGGTAACGGCCTTTCGGGTCTTGGTAGACACCGACTTGGTTTTCTGCAAGGTCTGGATATAACCGTCAACCGCACGGGGAGTAACCGCCTGTACCTCCATATCACCGATGATCGGATTGATATAGTTCGCAATCAGTGCCGTTTGGCCGTCATACATAGACACGCCCCATTTCTTTTCTCCGTAAAGAGATACGAAGTCATAAAGGAACTCGGTGATCGTCTGATTGCTTGGAGGGAGAAAAGTTCCCGTGTGCTGCTGATTTTCGATTTCCGCCTTGCGCTTCAAGGCCTCCTTGTGGGTATGCCAGGTTTCCCACTTCTGTTTGGTTTCTCCGTTTTCGTCCACATAGTTGTAAACAACGGAATAGTTTTTCTTTCGCTTGATTATAGATGCCATATCGTTCTTCCTTTCTTGGATCACAGGTCGAGGGAGTCAAGCCACTCGTCAAATGACCGCTTGGAAATGCGTATGGCGTTACCAATTCGCACGATTTTGAAGTGCCCTTCTTTTACAAGGATATATGCGGAAGTTCTTCCGATGCCCAGAATTTGAGCAATATCGTCAACCGTATATGTCCTTCTTTCAGGGGTTTCTTTCTTCGTGCCGTTCCATGTTTGAGACATGAGAACCCCCTTTCAGTTATGAAAAGGAACAGCACGAATATGTGTGGGTAATATAACTTCCACTATAATTTTACCGTGCTGCTCCGTGTTTGTCTGCTGCTAATTGAAAAGTTTACGATCTATCCATAAACTTTCAAAAAAGAAAAGTAGGCTTACGGACGGCTGCTGGCACAGCTCCACGGGAGTCTAACCCCGGCCCATGCTGATGG
>OLSC01002952.1_pt1 | contig 10322 bp, 9 predicted proteins | sample 1672881 | NCBI WGS metagenome assembly OLSC01 (sample SAMEA3136733, study PRJEB25190) | human gut metagenome | biome: human gut; feature: human-associated habitat; material: faeces | place: Austria | collected 2013
TAATATACTGTCTTTCAAAATATTGGACCGCTCTGCTACATCCGCAAATACGGTGAGTATTTCTTCAGAGGTAATGTAGTTATCCTGCAGATAATCCAAAAATGCGGCATACGCCACTTCTACATCCTGCAGTTTCTGCCGCAAAACCGGGTGCGATTTTGCCGATTCTTTCATCTGTTCCAATCCATCCGATGCAATATCATACTGCATTAATTCCGATAAAAATGATTTTATCTCTGCCACATATCCCTTTTTATGTATATTTCGCCCAAAATATGTCAACTGATCTTGCAGCCCTATCAATACCTTTTTTAGTATCATCGTCTTACCCAGATCATCGATAACCGGTGCCATTCCTGCACCCGTCTCGCCAAACACACGAAAAGCAAGGCGCGGAAAACTCTGCACCTCTATATTCCACAGACCGTGACGCTCACTCAATGCGACAAGATTTCTTTGTGTTTGCATTGTAAACTGCTCCGGCACAACGACAAAGATCTGCCTCTTCATATCTTTGCTCGCCATTGCTGCGGCCTGATGCTCTATGTACCATGTTTTGCCTCCACCGGCATTTCCTAATATAAATTGTAACCCCATATTTTCCTCCGTATTTATTTCTTTCATGATTTATAGTATACCACGTTCAAAATATTACGGTCTATCACTTTACGGTTTGATTTGCCGCACCTTGTTCCTCTAAAATTTCCTCTACCGCATCAACAATGATCTGTTGCGTGTACTTGGACTCTTTCGTCAGCTCCACCTCTTCTGGCGCAACTCCCGCTGCGAGCTGGTTGGATACACTTTTCACTGCCGGCTCCATTAATGGATACATCGTTGTAATACTTTCATCTAATGGAACAATCTTTACGGACTTAATATGATCCGTATCTAATGCCACCTCTAAACTGGCAGTACTCTCCCCTAATGTGATATCCTTCGTATATATCCCTGCCTGATATCTTTCATTTGCGTCAGCAGTATCTTGTTTACCTTCTGATCTCCCTTTTCCAACAAACAAATATACGATGAGTAACAGTAATATAATTCCAACACCGGCAAAAATTGCTGTATATATCAATTCTTTCATTCGTAAAACAATAATTTTAGTTCCACGCATCCTGCTATCCCCCACAACGATTCACTCAGCCAGCACCTTTATAACAGTACATAACCTACATCCTTTATTATCCTATTATTATGAATGCTCTCTACGAAATAGAACTCGCGATCCACGTTTTCTTTTTGCAAATTTACTTTTTTCGTCCAAATAAAAAAGCAAAGCCAGCACTTTGCGATGATGTCACACTACACAACAGCAGTTTCCTATTAACTAAAGAAAACAGCCATACAAACAAATTCTCCTTGTCCGTATAACTGTCCTCTTTTATACAAGGCGTTCATCTAACGCCAGACTCATCTATTCTCAATTCATTATTTTCATTACTTAGGATCACTTTCCTCTTGATCTTCAAACGCCTCTTTCCAAATTCCCTGACGCTCATTTGCCTTTTCCTGCTTACTTTCTTCCTCACGCAGATCATTTTCTCTCTCAATATTACGGAAAAATTGTCTGGCAAAACCACTGATCGTCAATATAAGGCATGCCGGTCCCAATATAATGCCAAAAAACAATAATGTCCAATGTAATTGATAGAACACCAAATATTCTACAAACAATGTCACAAGCAAAAACAAGGTTTTCAAAAAATATTTTACACAAATTGAATACGAATTACGCAATGTGTTGACGATCGTATTTTCGTATCTCGCTAACAGTGCATATGCATATAAAAAATGCATTACGGTCATTACAATAGCGATCACGCCGACTACGGTGCACAGTGTTCCATACCTTTCACTAACACGTGCTAATTGAAAATCCAAATAAATGGCATACATAGCAAACAATTGAATAAGCCCGATCGCACTTCCCTTAAACAAATTTGCCTTAAACTCTTTCAAAAATGGTCCTGCAATATAACCTTCCTCTTCATCCACCATTTTCAGCGTAATTGTAAATGCTGCGGTTGTAGATGCTCCAATCGTTACAATCGGAATACTACAAAGTATCCACATCGCATTTAACTTCAACATATCAAACAAACGGCTCATAAACTTATATAATCCGCTGTCCAAACTAAATAATTTACTCATATTATTTCACATTCCTGCACACTATATGTGCATTTAATCTCCATTCTATGATTAAGCTGTTAAAATGCCGCTTAACACTTTTATCTAATACATAGATACAGAATGGGCTGCTTGCATTAACAAACAGCCCGTTCCATTATTCTCAAGTTCATATGAACTCAAATTTTACCGTGTAATTGCATCTTCCAATGCTTTTCTTCTGGAAGCCTGGTTACGTGACCACTCAACGCACTTATCATAACCATACTTCTTAGCGCTCTTCTTCATACTTGCAACAACGCTGTCAAACTTTTTGTCAGATTTAGCATAGATTGCTTTCCAAGAAGAGTTCTTGATCTCAGTTGTAACCTGATTCCAAGTAGTCTTAAGAGTAGTATCCTGAGTCTCCTTGGAGAATGATGTACCAGGAGCTACAGTATATTTACCTTTCTCCATGTACTCATTGATCGTTGTACAACCAGTCTTATCACGCCAATCTTTCTCGATATCGCTAGATGGAGTAGCGTTGTAGCTTGCCCAGCTCTCTTTGTTGTATGTCTCACCGTCAGAATCCGGGTTAGAAGCATCGAGAGACCATGTTACGTTGTTGATCTGCAACTCGCCATCATGGTAAGATCCCTTATAACCGCCACCCATTGTGGTATTCTTATCTTTCTGACATTTCATTCCGACATCTGTCAAGTATGCATGTTTCTGATCATCATAATCCCAAGTATAACCCTTTGGACCATATTCCATTGTCATACGACCCTCTGGAGTAGCGAGATAGTTGATAATTTCCATACATTTCTCAGGGTACTCAGTCTTAGCACCGATAGACCAAACTCTATCTCCACCCTGTGTATTCATACCATAAACGATTGGTGAAGCATCTTCTGGTTTCATGCAGTACATAAGCTTGCCGGCAGATGTATGCTCTTTTGTGTTGTAACCAAGAGATCCACTGTAGTTGAAGATGGAGAACAATGTACCACCATTCTGAACCTTAGCGATCATCTCATCATATGTCTGTGTCATAGAGTCAGGGTCGATCAATCCATCCTGATACAGATCGTTGAACCACTTCAACATCTCAAGATATGGACCATTCTCTTCCAATGCATCATGATACTTACCATTGGTTGGATCATATAATCCAAGTGCCAACTCATCGTATCCATAATATGCAGTAGCCATAGCCTTAACATACATTACCATTGCATCATCCCAGTCTGGCCATAAGGATACAGCGTATACCTTATTACCGGAATCATCAGATGGGCAAAGCTTCTGCATGTTCTTCAGCATTTTGTGGTAATCCTGAAGATTTTTAATCTTTGGATAACCAAGTTTCTTGTAAAGATCCCAACGAGTATCCCATGTATAGAAGAAGGACTCATGATCTTTACTGTTCAATGCCACGTTAGCACCAAAACCATAGAGCTTGTCACTGGCACCATTTGTGATTGTCTTTGTCAACTCTTTGTTTTTCTTAAGAGCATCCGGCATGTTTTTCTTGATGTATGGGCCGTACTCATCTAATACATTGTCATCTTCCCATCCGAATAATAAATTATTCTTTACAGCCAAAGGATACTTATCATTATCAGCACCCCATACAACAATATCACCTAAGTTACCACTTGTCATACGTGTCTCAAACACGCCATCTCCCTCAGGAATGATATTCAACTCTACGTTGAATTTCTTCTTAAGGATGTCTGCAGACCAACCGATCTGCTTTCCGGAGAAGTTTGCCAACTGACTGTATACGTTCAATTTGATAACTTCGTTCTTTTTGCTTCCACAACCTGTTAATGCAGATGCAGAACCAATTACCATACTGGAAGCCAACAGTACAGAAAGTAACTTCTTTGAAAAAAGTTTTCTCATAATTTTCCTCCATTCTGAAGCGTTTTAATTCTTCTTATTTTTAAGTTCGAATGGCATTACACCATTCGAACTCATTCACTTTACGATTTGGTTCACTAAACCATCAGTGTACCAATATACATTAACCCTTTACAGCACCAAGCATAATACCTTTTTCGAAATATCTCTGCATGAAAGGATATACGCAAAGGATAGGGATAACAGATACCATGGCTACCGTGTACTTGATAACCTTGGTATTCAATGCAGCAGCTGCTGCATCTGATGTCTGTGCACCGGATGTAGAGTTCATGATCGAGCCCAAGTTACTTGATGTGTTCAAGTAGGTATACAATCTATGCTGCAATGTAAACAACTTAGCGTTACCCTGCATGTAAATCAAGGAATCCTGGAAGGAATTCCAATGACCTACCGCACCGAAGATTGCGATTGTAGCAAGAATCGGCTTACTCAAAGGCCAAATCAACTTGCGAAATACTACCATATATGATGCACCATCAATAAATGCACTCTCTTCCAACTCGCCCGGTATAGACTCTATATACGTCTTAACGAGGATAATGTTGTACGGAGCAACAATTCCTGGGATGATGTATACCCAGTAGTTATTTGTAAGACCTAACATAACTAAGTTCAAGTATGTTGGGATCAAACCAGCGTTAAAATACATTGTGATAACGAGGAAACGATACCATAAACTTCTATGCCACATTTCCTGCTTTGTTACCAAGTAACCAACGAATGCAGAAGCAAGGACCATCAATGCAGTACCAAGAATCGTTCTGCTGACAGATACCAAGAACGCATTTCCCAGATCACCAACTTCACGCAATTTCAAATAGTTATCAATATTCAGTCCCTTCGGGTAGAAATTGATCATACCCTTTTTAACCAGATCATTACTTGAAATCGTATTGATAAACAAGTAATAGAACGGGAAGATACATGTTAATGTAAACACTGTAAAGAATATATAGTTGAGTACATCAAAGACAACGTCTCCGACAGATCTCCTGTACATTCTTTTATGTTTCTTGTTGTACTCTTTTTCTCTTTTAGCATCTAACTTTTCCTGTGCTGTCTTAGCCATACGATTTCACCTCCTATACAATACTCTCGCCGCGCAATGCCTTAGATACACTATTAGCACCAAACAGCAACGCTACGCTGACAATGGATTTTGCCATACCAATTACCGTGGATAGCGGGATACTACCGCCATTAATACCTAAGTCGTATACCCACAGATCCAATACACGGATCGTATCCATGTTGTTCGGGTTACGGAATACAAGGTACTGATCCAAACCATTGCTCAAGCAGCCTGCGATTGCCATCAACAGCAATACGAAGAATGTAGGAAGCAAACCAGGTAAAGTAATGTGACGCATCTTTTGGAATCGACCGGCACCATCTACTGTTGCCGCCTCATATAAGGACTGATCGATACCGGAAATACCTGCGATGTAGATAATAGCACTCCAACCTACACCTTTCCATGTTCCCCATGCCCACATCTTAAGCCATGTATGCTTAGAACTCATCAACCACGCTTTACCCTGTGCGTTCTGTGCAACAACACCAATCTCCTTCAAGAATGTGTTAATGAAACCATCTGTAGAGAAGATAGCCAATGCAACCGCATACACAAGTACCCAGCTGATAAAGTTAGGAATCGTCGTGAATGTCTGTACAAAACGACGGAATCTCAAGTTCTTCATCTCGCAAAGGAAGATTGCAAAGATCATAGGGAGCCAGCTGGTACCCACTCCCAAGAAACTCATGATCAATGTATTTCTCATGGTATTGATCATATCAGTACGCGTAGCTGAGTTCTGGAACAAATATGTAAACCACTTGAATCCTACGAAGTTACTCATAGAAAGCGTATCTCCTGATTTGTAATCGAAGAACGCATATCTCCAACCATACAAAGGCAGGTAGCAGAATACAAATGCTAATGCAATGAATGGAAGGAACATAAGGAATAACTTATACTTTGATTCCATCTCGTACTTCTCACCCTTGTCAACACTAGGAAGAGAAATAAATACAACAATTGCTGTAATAAGCATAATAGCTGTTAATACTGCATAACCATAAAATGCTGTTGGGATCTGAGGTAAGATCTTGTTAGCCTTTGTTGGATCTGTAGAAGAATTTACCAGCATATAACTCACTACAGTTACAACTAATCCAAGTGTCTCAGCGACTGAGCCACCCAACGTAAACTGAGCACCTGTTTTCTGCATTCTCAGATTACCGAGGGACATACAAGCTCCCACGCCGAGTAAAATGATACCGATCACCAATATAATAGATGCAATCATTACAACGGCAAAGCTGCTTTCACTGACCCAGTTCATACGGAACGCTCTGGCGAACTCACTTGTCAAACTGTTGTAGGATACTGCTGATGTAAACAGGGATACATTTGAACTGATCATCTTAGCAACTCTAGTTGGATTAAATGTCGGGAAAAATGCACCAACGAGCAACAGAATTGTAATGATTCTCTGACAGATGTACAGTCCTGAAGCAGCTCCTTTCTTGTTTTCTTTGTCTTTCATAAATAACCTCCTCGTATTATTTATCGTGCGCTAAGTGCTTTTTAGTGCAGAATTGCTCAAAATCACACCAACGTAGTTACTTCATCATGTAATTATACCTAAAGAATTCGTTAAAAAATACCATAATCTTTCAAGAAAAAATACACGATTTTTTCACACTTTTAACAAAAAATATATAAATTTTTGTGCAATTCATCAAACAGAAAGGGAGAGATGAGACAATATTGTCTCACCTCTCCACACGATCACTCTCCCAAATGGGATATGCGTTTTATTAGTCTTTCTTTCTCTTAACAACTACTACGATACCTGCAATCACTACAACTGCAACTACTACGATAGCTGCTACTGCTCCACCACTGATAGAAGAAGAGCTACTGCTGCTAGAAGATGAAGAAGATGCGTCTGCTGCAGGCGTTGGTGTTGCTTCTACTGCATCAGGGTTATCAACATCAAATCCGCTAACCTTGAATGTGATCTCTACAGAATCATTAGGTGTTCTAACGCTAGGGCAACCAGGATAAGCACCCTGATCCTTCTGATATGAGTTAAATGGATCAAGACGGAACAATCCACTCTCATCTGTGTACTCTGTTGGAACGAAGATGTCGTCCTGAAGTGTTACAGATGTATTATCGATCTTAAGCTTCCAGTCTGTTACCTGAATCTTGCCGTCTTTGTATGCAGACATCGGAATATCTGTACTTACATACAGCATGGACATTTTTGCCTGCTGGCTGCTCTCTGCACTTGTCAATACGCCGCCCAAGTCCTTTACACTAACTGTGTAAACACCGTTGCCTTTGATCTCAGCATCTGTTACTGTTGCACCCGGAACTGCTGTAAGTGCATTGTTTTCACTATGATACAACTTACCTTCATAAGCACCGTCTGGAAGATTTGTACCATTCAAACCATTCTCTTCCTGATACCATTCATCACGGAAGATCCAAGACTCTGTCTGCTGTAAACCGAAGTATGCATGATATGTAGTCTTACCAGATGCATCGAATGCAGCCTTTGCTGCTTCCTTTGCTGCTTTGCTAATTGTTCCTGCACTTGCATTTGGTGCAGATGTTACTGCAAATGTCAACGCCATTACGCTCGCAGAAGCGATTGCAATGATTTTTCTAATTGATTTTCTCATTGTTATTCCTCCTAATCAATATATTTGTTTGCTTTTCGTTTTGCTGCCTGCAAAACTATTCACTTGCTTATTTTAGCAGAACGAAGTGATATTAAAACCATAATTATTAGACATATTTACCCGAAAAATTCCTTGCAACGTATATTTTTTTCATATTTTTACCAAATAATTGTCCTGTTTTGGATGCGATTTTTGCCAATAACCGCTATTTATTATGGTAATTCCTGCTCATCACTTTGCTCGATCGCTGTCGAAGCATTCTTCGGGATCCGTATTGTCACAACCGTCCCCTCATTCAAACGGCTATCCACCTTTACCGCATACTCTTTTCCATACTGCATAATCAATCGCTGATTCACATTGCTGATCCCAATATGCCCCCCGCTTCCATCTGTTTGTGTCAATGAGTGGCGCAATTCACCCAATTGATAATAATTCATTCCAATTCCATTATCAATCACTTCTATAATAATGTCTTTTTCATCTTGAGACACTTTCACCTCAAGTCTTCCGTCCTTCGGTTTATTTTCCAAGCCATGTATAAAAGCGTTCTCCACAAACGGCTGAATGATGAGCGGCATCACTTCCTGCGTCATATCAACGTCATCATCTACCATAATTTCAGAATGGATGCGATCCCCAAAGCGATAGTCCTGTATCTTCATATAATTATCAATCAGTTCTATTTCCGATTGCAAACTTACCAGCTTATGACTGACTTGTATATTCCGCCGCATGATCTTTGCAAGCATTTTGACCAGATCTTCAATCTCCGGCTGATGATTAACCCTCGCCTTCATTCTGATCGTTTCTAATGTATTGTATAGGAAGTGAGGGTTAATCTGACTAGCTAACATTTTAAATTCAACTTCCTTTTGCCGTGTATGCATTTTCTCTTTCTGCACTTTTTCTTCTACCATTGATTCTGTCAGATCTTGGATATCGTCCATCATTGTTCCGAGTTCGGCATAAATTTCCCCGATCTCGTCGTTTCCACCCACCATTTTTACCCGATCATAACGACCGGTTGCTACCAAATGCATCTGATGACGCAATTCTTTCAATCGGCTGGAAAAGCTGGTCGAATATCCTATGATCATCGCAAACGAGATTAGCATTCCAATTCCCACGATCAAATACGCATTAAAGGTAACCTGATTGATCTGCTCCGTGATTCCGGAGTAATCCTGTACACTGACAAGAGAGTAGTAATTGGTCGTATTTTGCGGATGTACTTTCTTATACGTAACAAATCTGTCTTTTCCGATAACACTAAAACGCGTATTTCCCGTCCATCTTGTCGTACTGCGCAAATATGTTTCCAGCGCGAGCTCCTCTGTTCCCGAAACTTCATAGTTCGTATACAACACATTTACATCATTATACAGAAGAACCGTATTTTCTTCCCGTTCTGCAATTGCCGAATTGATCAGATCCATATTCATCTGCACCGCCAATATGCCAAGCTGCTCCCCATCAGCACTAACGATCTGTTTTGCGACCTGTATGCACTTTTGCTTTCCTTCTCGGTCTTCACCATAACACCAGATCAATCCACCTTTTCTATCACATACATCGCTATACCAAGACTGTTGTGTGACAGATGGCCCCAGATAAGTAAACGGCCGATCATAACATAGGGTTTCATTGCTGACATAGATCACTATATCCGAGATTGACTGCTTATAATCCTGCATATAACGATCAATCTCCCACAATTTCCCCTTATCTTTCTGCCATTTCTTTTCATCGGTATAATCTTTTGTGATCATATTAGACAGCACCGTATTTATATTCATGTTTTCGCAAACTTTTTCCATATCCGGCACAGCATCTTCAAGAATACTTGCCATCAAGTGCAATTCTTGTTTTTGCGCCTTCTTATTTTGTTCGATCAAACTGTTGGCTGCTCTATTGTTTAAATATACAGTTACGCCAAAAAAGGGAATAACGCCACCTATCACAAAGACAAGTATCATCTTCCCTCTAAATCGGATATTCTTAAATAATTTAGTCCTCCAACTGCTTTTCACATCAATCCTCCATGCTGCGAACCGGCTCCGTCTCCATTATATTTTGAAACGTAACTGCTGTGGCTCTCGCAGTGCCTTGCCAGACAAAGATGTCACATTCGTTGTGATATTCAGGATATACGTCTCATCTTGTGCATATGGCTCAAGCGGCTCAATTTCGATAATATTTTCTAATGAATTGTATCGGATCGCTGTCTTAAGTGGAGACAGATTTTCCGTTGTGACATACAAATTTACATTATTTACGGTTTTTGGATCCAACGGAACATTAAACTTTACCTTCCAAAGAAAATTTCCCGTTTTGTATTTCAGATCCTGTTTTACTTTTCCCTCTAAATCTTCTGTCATCCCCTCTATCGATAAATAATCCGTCATATCATTACCACCTTTCTTAACGGTCTCGTCAAACATTGGGAGTCACCCATCTTTTTGTTATCGTTTTTGTATTTAAAGTGTACCACAAATCATGCAGTTTGTGTACACTTTAAATACAAAAACGATAACAAAAAGATGGGTGACTCCCAATGTTTGTTATCGTTTTTG
>OLSC01002965.1_pt1 | contig 10260 bp, 10 predicted proteins | sample 1672881 | NCBI WGS metagenome assembly OLSC01 (sample SAMEA3136733, study PRJEB25190) | human gut metagenome | biome: human gut; feature: human-associated habitat; material: faeces | place: Austria | collected 2013
CAACAAATTGGCCGACGATGATAGAGTCAGCCATATTGTATATTTGCTGAAAAAAGCTGCCCAAAATCATTGGCATTGCAAAAAACGTCAGCGCTTTAAGAGGCGCATCTGTGATCAAATATTCATCTTTTGACATTATCATATTCCTCCACAGGTTTCATAATTTCACTTATTGCTACACTGCCCGGCGTTATCAGCTGCAACTACAATACGATCTTATCACATATTAAAGATATTAAAGGGTTGCGGCTATAGAAATCAGACCCCAAAGCCGAGACGTTCTCTCAATGAATTTCCCGACCGATCCATTCCATGATCACATTTACAATATATTCCTGCTCCGCTTCTGTCAATTCCCGTCCTTTCGGAATACGATGCCATTTTTCCAGACATCCCCTGCAACAGGTAGCTGTGGCATGCTGGGCTACAAAAACCGGATGACCTCTCATCGGTGTCTGTTTTCCATCATTTGGTATTTCTGCCGGTGCAAGACGCTTTCTGATAAAATCACAGGCATGCTCACGTACTTTCTCCATTCCCTTTTCTGATACATAACTCCGATCGTTTGCCTTCAGGGAAAAACTGCTTCTGAACTTTGACTGCGACAGGCGTTTCCAGAGATTCCCCTCATAAACTGCCGGTGTCTCACATGCCATAGAAGGCTGGATGCTGCCCTTATAGACGATCATCTTCTTACTGTCACTTCCGTTCTCATTCACTGTCTCGTCTACTGCCTCTTTCAAAAGCTGTGCCTTCACTTCCTGTGCTTCTTTGCTGTCCGGCTGCAGACGTCTTGCCAGACATGTATTTCTGCCAGTTGTCGTTTCATTTTTTATCGCATAATACACAGCTTTCTTCTCTCCGACAAGTACCAGGATCTTTTTCGCCCTGGTCACACCTGTATAAAGGAGATTTCTCTGCAGCATGACAAAATGACTCATAGTAAATGGCATGACAACGATTGGATATTCGCTTCCCTGGGATTTGTGGATCGTCACTGCATAGGCAAGCGCCAGTTCGTCCAGCTCTGTCACATCATAGACTACTTCCCGTTCATCAAACAGAACTGTCAGTTCCCGTTCTTCCACGTCAACTTTTGTGATAGTACCAATATCTCCGTTGAATACTTCCTTATCGTAATCATTCCGGATCTGCATCACCTTATCCTTCAGCCGGTACTGTGTGCCGCCTCTCCGCAGAAAGATCTTTGACGGATTCATGGCTTCCTGCAGCACCTGGTTCAGATTTACTGCCCCACATTCGCCTCTCTGCATCGGAGTCAGCACCTGAATATCCTGCAGTGGATCTACATGATAGTATCTCGGCAGGTTTGTCTTACAATATTGGACGATAGTATCCACCACTTCCTGATTACTCTCTTTGGTGGCAAAGAAAAAGTCGGCATCTTTCCCGCCTCTCATATCAATGCCTTCCCCTTTATTGATCCGGTGTGCATTCATGATGATCCGACTTCCCTGTGCCTGACGGAAAATCCGTGTCAGACGAACTACCGGAACACATCCGGAATCAATAATATCTCTGAGAACATTGCCCGCTCCGACACTTGGCAGCTGATCAATGTCGCCTACCAGAATCAGAGACATCTGCTGCGGCAATGCTTTTAAAAGATTATACATCAGCATAATATCGATCATGGAACATTCATCCAGTATCAGCACATCTCCTTCCAGCGGATGTTCTTCATTTTTCTGATAGCCTTCCGGAGGTTTGTATTCCAATAACCGGTGAATCGTTTTTGCTTCCATTCCAGTTGCTTCTGACATTCTCTTTGCTGCTCTTCCAGTCGGTGCAGCAAGAATGATCTGACATCCAGCCTGCTTATATGCAGAAATAATTCCCAGAGTTGTTGTAGTCTTTCCGGTTCCAGGTCCACCGGTCAGCACCATGACCTTAGAGGAAACCGCTGTCTTTACCGCCTGCCACTGAATCTCGTCATAAGTAATTTCTGATGAAGCTGCTACTTTCTTCAATATTTCTTCCGTATCCTCAGATTTCTTCTTTCCACAGGACATCAACCGAAGCAGCCGCTTTGCACAGCCACTTTCTGAAAAATAATATGGGGGCAGATAAATTGCTTCCCGATCTTCTGCTTCATCTCTGATCACATCATTCGTGCGGATCATCTCATCCAAGGTGATCTCCAGCTCCGGTTCTTCCACTTCCAGAAGTTCCTTTGCCCTTCCAGTCAGCTGTTCTCTTGTTGTATAACAATGACCTGCTTCTGCCAGCTTATTCAATGTATAAAAAATACCACTGCGCAGACGGACAAATTTGCCTTTGTCAATCCCCATCTTCTGTGCAATGGAATCCGCTGTCTTAAATCCAATTCCCCAGATGTCATCTGCAAGCCGGTATGGGTTCTCCTTTACGATCGCAATGCTTTCACTTCCATATGTCTTGAAAATCTTTGTCGCATGAGAGGTGCTGACCTCATGACTCTGCAGAAAAAGCATGATATTCTTGATCTCTTTCTGCTCCTGCCAGCTTGTTTTGATCCGGTCTACACGTACTTTTCCTATACCTGATACTTTGAGCAGTTCATCTGGTGTCTCTTCAATAACATCCAGTGTATCCTTCCCGAATTTTTCCACAATTCTTTTTGCAAACTTTGGACCAACGCCCTTCACCAGACCGGAACCAAGATATTTTTCGATTCCATATACTGTAGCAGGAAGTGTCTCCTCAAATTTCTCCACCAAAAACTGCCGCCCATATTTGGCATCCATCTTCCACATACCTTCCAGAGACAGCACAGAACCAACATGGGTATCCGGCATCGTGCCAACTACTGTGACAAGATCACTGTAATTCTTCACTGCACATTTCAGAACCGTGTAGCCATTGTCAGCATTCTGATATGTAATTCTTTCAACTACACAACGTAAGTGCTCCATGCCCGTCTCCTTCTACTCATAATTCATTACAAATGACCACAGAATAAAATACTCTGATCCATAAAAGATCACCAACATACATCCGCTTTACGGCAGAATCTCAAGCCAGTAGCCATCTGGGTCTACGATGAAATTTCTTCTCCTTTTGTACATTCTGTGTTTCTAATGCGTGACTTATATTGCGGATATTCAGTAATAAACCGCTTAATTACATTGGCATCATTCCAGTAATGCATTGGAAAAATGACATTGCAATCTACATTTTTAAGGAAATACAGGATCCCGTCAGCATAGTGATCTCCCTGTCTCGGATCCAAGGGAACAAATGCAGCGTCAAAATGCATACCCTTGATTTTCCTGATCTCCGCGCGATATGCTGAAGTAAGTCTCTGGTTATCAGCTTTCGACCCACCATCCCAATACCAGTCGTTTAAATCACCGGCATGATAAATGGTACCTTCCTTTGTTTTGACAATAAATGCGACCCCACTATCGTTAGATAGCAATGTATCAACTTTGGTTTCATTATCCAAACTATAAGCTTGATCATGATAAACATATGTGATCTTCATATCCGACAAATGATTCCTTTTTCGTATATCATTCGCCAGGATTGCCTGATAAGTCATTCCCATATCATCAAGGATCCCAAAAATTTGTGGGTTAAAATGATCCTTATGGAAGTGACTGCAAAAAACGATCACTTCTTTCTCCTTGTCAAGATTCGGTAATTCACCCTTGTAATAATCAAAAATATAGTAGCAGTCTCTGGTCTCAACCAAAAATCCACTGTGGTTAATGTAAGTAATTTTCATAATATCACCTATATAAATTAACGCCGGTACCGGATAGCAAATCTTTCTTTGCCATGTTTATTTTTCCTTTTTCGAGCGTTTGTAAATTTCACGACAACAGCATTTCTAATACAGATTTTATCGTATTTTTTAGATTGAGTCCATCCTTTATCCACAGCTGGTAGAAAAATGTGAAATGATACTTTTACAAATTCTATTACTTGTTGTTAGTTCATAATTTATGTATAATCCTGTCTTTGACAGTCCTCTTTCACAGTGTTAATATCCTGCACCAGTGTCCGTATTTTTCAGGATCTTAATAAGACGGCTTGTTCCAAGACGCTCTGCGCCAAGACTGATAAATTTTTCTGCATCATCGAAGGATGAAATTCCACCTGCTGCCTTAACTTTTACATCTTTTCCAATATATTTCTTCATCAGCTCTACATCTGCAAAAGTTGCTCCCGCTGTAGAAAATCCGGTAGAAGTTTTGATAAATTCTGCTCCTGCATTTGTAACGATCTCACACATTTTAATTTTCTCTTCTTCTGTAAGAAGGCATGTCTCAATAATGACTTTGAGGATTCTTCCATCACAAGCTTCATGGATCGCACGAATCTCATTCTCTGCTTCCTCATATCTTCCATCCTTTAAAAATCCGATGTTAATAACCATATCGATTTCTGAAGCACCATTTGCAATGGCATCTTTCGTCTCAAATACCTTTACAGCAGTTGTATTATATCCGTTCGGAAAACCGATCACTGTACAAATCGGAAGTTTTCCCGCTACATATTCCGCTGCCTGTTTTACATAAGCAGCCGGAATACATGCAGATGCAGCCTCATATTTCATGGCATCATCCAGGATTCCTCGAATATCATCCCATGTTGCAGTCTGTCCAAGTAATGTGTGATCCACCTTTTTTAATATTTCTTTTTTATCCATTTTACGTTCCTTTTACTTCAGCTCATCCAGAAGAGAACTTCCAATTGTTCCCTCCGGCATCTTAACTTCAAAATTATCTGCGATTGTTGCACCGATTACTGCAAAAGTATTCTGATCTTCCAGTTTTCCGTATCCCTCCATAGATGGAGAATAAGCAAAAAATGGTACTTTTTCTCTTGTGTGATCAGTTCCTGTATGTGTCGGATCATTTCCGTGGTCAGCTGTAATGATCAGAAGGTCATCCTCACGAAGCTCATCAAGAAGTTCACCAAGTTTTACATCAAATCTTTCAAGTTCCTCTGCATATCCCTTTACATTGCGTCGATGTCCCCAAAGAGCATCGAAATCTACAAGATTTACAAAACAAAGCCCCTCAAACTCTCTTTTCGCAATGTCAATTGTCTGCTCCATTCCATGAACAGAGCTTTTTGACTTATTGGACTCTGTCAGTCCCTCGCCGTCAAAAATATCAAAAATCTTTCCAACGGAGATCACATCATAACCTGCATCCTTCAATGCATTAAGCGCAGTTTTTCCGTAAGGCTTCAGTGCATAATCATGGCGGTTGCTGGTACGTTTGAACTCACCTTTTTTCTTGCCAAGGTAAGGTCTTGCAATAACACGTCCGACTTTCCACTCATCCCTCATGGTGATATCACGGGCGATCTCACAGCAGCGATACAGTTCATCCAGTCCGAAAGTCTCCTCGTTTCCGCAGATCTGCAATACAGAATCAGCAGATGTGTAAACGATCATATGACCGGTAGCGATTTCTTCCTCAGCCAGTTCATCCAGAATCTCTGTTCCGCTGGAGCTCTTGTTTCCAATTACTTTATGTCCCGTTCTCTTCTCAAGCTCATCGATCAGCTCTTTTGGAAATCCGGTCTCTGTAAAAGTCTTAAACGGTTTTGTGATGTGAAGCCCCATCATTTCCCAGTGTCCTGTCATAGTATCTTTTCCGGTACTGGCTTCTTTTAAAAATGTATAATAACCCATTGGTCGCTCCACTGCTGCAACCTGTTTCAACGGATGAAGATTTGCAATTCCAAGCTTCTGAAGGTTTGGAATCGTAAATTCATCTACATTCTGGGAAATATGTCCCATAGTATCTGTTCCTTCATCCCCGTACTGGGCTGCGTCCGGCATTTCTCCTGCCCCAAAGGAGTCTATTACAATAGTAAATATTCTCTTATATTTCTTCATAATTTTTGTCTCCTTTCTGCTGTCTTACTTATGGATCTTACATATTTACAACAACTTTTGTTACTAATTCCTTGAAGGATTTCGCTACGCGGTCTGCTGTTTCCTGCACTTCTTTATGGTTAAGCTCTTTTTGGGAAATTCCTGCTGCCATATTTGTGATGCAGGAAATTCCACAGATTTCCATTCCCATGTGTCGGGCAGCCATAGCTTCGCATGCGGTGCTCATTCCAACTGCATCTCCACCCCATCTCTGTGCAAGTCTTACTTCTGCAGGAGTCTCATAATTTGGTCCTGTAAACTGTACATAAACACCTTCCTGAAGTTTGATGTCACATTCTTTTGCACATTTGCGGATCACATCCTGAAGACGGCGGCTGTATACCTCACTCATATCCGGAAATCTGGTTCCCAGCTCATCCATGTTCGGTCCTATCAGAGGGCTTGGAACTCCCGTTGTAATGTGATCTGTGATCATCATGAAATCTCCCGGTTTATAGGAAGGATTAGCTCCTCCTGCTGCATTAGTGAGAAGGATTTTTTTCGCACCGAGCATTCCCATAAGACGCGTTGGAAGAACAACATCTGACATTGCGTATCCTTCATAATAATGAACACGTCCCTGCATGATTACAACCGGTGTTTTCTCCACATACCCAAACACAAAACGTCCCTTATGTCCTTTTACAGTAGAAACCGGAAATCCCTCGATGTCCGTATAGTCGATGGTCTGTTCAATCTGAATTCCATCTGCAAAATCTCCAAGTCCGGATCCAAGGATCAGTGCAACTTCTGGTTTGAAATCAATTTTCTTTCTTACGCTTTCCAGGCATGTCATTAATTTTTTATACATGATTACTTCTTCCTTTCTTTTGGGTGTTGTCATTATATTTATGCTTTTTTCATAAAGGCAATTCCTCTGCAATGGTCTTTCCAATGCCCTGCGCGCCTCCCGTCACAACCACTACTTTATTGTTAAACTCCATATAAAATCCTCCCCAAAATCCGCTTTCTATTTCTGTTGCCACAACATTGTGTATTCTTTTTCACCAGTAGCATCATCGAATCCTTCGCATTGAATATCGAACCCTTCTCTTTGGTAAAAAGAGATGGCTCTGGTATTCTTCTGGTATACGTTTAATCGCAATCTAGCTTTTTTATTCTTGATATACTCTAATAAAAGTTTACCTATACCACATGACTGCATTTCATCAGAAACAAAAATACCTTCCATGTATTCGTTACTTAATCCGACAAACCCCTGAATCATTTTATCATCTTCATACACATAGACTTCCGCTTGTGACATCATTTCTTTCACTAATTCATAATTACTTGTCCAATATTGCTCAGGAATAAAATAATGCGCTTTTAAATTGGTTTTCAACCATATGTCAGCAACTCTATCAATATCTATGTTCTGCATCTTTCTGATCATAACAAATATTCTCCACCAACTTTGATTTCTCTGTAACAACCAATCAGCTATATCGTGAATCTCAACCAGAACCACAACCGAAATCTAGTATCCTTGAACCTACCGGAAGCATTTTAGTGAACCGCTCCTGTACAACCGTAAAATCTACCAAACGAGTCCCCTGGACAAACATATCCGCATTTGATTATAATATTCTATTGTTTTGTCCAGGAAGTTTCTCCTCAATCTTAGCTTATTTCATGTACCTTCGGATTTTATCTATCAAAGTGACGTCTGCCGGTAACCAGGCAACACTATCTAACTGATCCTTTGTAAGCCATTTTGCCGCCTCTGCTTCCTTTAATTCAATTCATTGATCACATTCGCATCCATTAATGTAGATCTCCCTCTCGTTTCGTGGTGAGCAAAACAAAATACTCTGCTTTATTATACCTTATGGGAGAGGGTTTGTCATTGAAATCTCCAGGAAGCAAGCGTGGCAAAGGCAGCCGAAAGTAACGATAGCAACAAAAAAACAGTTCCGGACATACTGAGGTTAATCAGTGTATCTGAACCTGTCTTTTCTATGGTCTTTCCAATGAATAGCTGGGCTGGCTTTTCCTTGGAATGGATTATTTAATTGTAAAAAATTCCCGTGAAATGATTTATAAAATAGGTAATTTTACAAAGTCTATTACTTGTTGTTAATTCATAATTTATGTATAATAAAATTCATATAAGAAATACACGCTCAGCATGCGGCCTGGAACATAAATAATCCGCAAGTTTAGCGATATACGAGGAGGAAATTCTCATGGGTAAACAATCCACCAGGGAAAACAAAACAATTTACCAGCTTTGCCGAGAAGCGGCAGGACTTACAAGAGCAGAGGCCAGTGAAAAAATGGATGCTGTCTCTGATTCAAAAATTGAAAAATTTGAATATGAAACACAAGAACCTACGCCTTATGATATCCTCCAGATGGCAGATGCCTATAAAAGACCAGATCTTTGCAATTATTATTGCTCTCACAAATGCGAAATCGGCTATCGTTATGTTCCAGAAATAGAAATGACCGATCTGTCAAATATCATTTTGGAGACAATTGCCAGTTTAAATGAAATCAATCCTCTTACCGGTCGTCTGATCCAGATTGCCCGTGACGGTAAGATCAGCGATGATGAAATGAAAGATTTTGCTTATATCAGTAAAAAACTTGATGAAATTTCTTTAGCCATAGACTCTTTGAATCTTTGGGTAGATAAAACAGCTGGAGAACAAGGGCTCAATCTTGAACTCTTAAATGCCGAAAAAGAAAAATTAAAATAATCCATAACGCCACGAAAGGATTACGACTATAGAATAACACCAACCGCAGTCAGTGTCTTTAAAGTTGAATTAATTTATAGAAACTGCTATCATATTTTTATCAGAATTTTCCAAGTAAAGGAGTACATGAGTGGATCATGAACGTAATGCCAATTTCCGAAATCATCGAAAAAGTAACCATGATTTGCAAAAAAAATAACGTAAAGCGCCTTGATTTATTCGGTTCCTTCGCCACAGGCACTGCGACCCCCACCAGTGATATTGATTTTGTAGTATACGGCTGTGATAATCTAATGCAGTTAGAAGATGATCTTCAGCAGATTGAAACGTTAAGGAAAATTGATATTTTTGACTTTGACAGTATAAAAAATGAGTATTTATTGGAGGATATAAAAAAATATGGAAAACAAATTTATTAACCGCTATAACACTTTCTGTAAAAGTCTCTCCAATCTTGCAAAAAGCAAAACAGCCGACCCCAAGACCGATTTTGTTCTCGAAGGAACTGTTCTCAATTTCAGTCTTACTTTCGACATCTCCTGGAAAGTTATGAAAGATATTCTGATCAAAAAAATGGGAATTCTTGATTTTGCAGTTGGCTCTCCACGCGAAACTCTGCAACAGGCATTTACCAATGGTATTATTGATGATGACACCTGGCTGCAAATGCTGAAATCCAGAAATCATTTGTCTCATGATTACGATGGTACTTTCGCCGCAGAGAAATTTCAGGACATTATAAATATTTATTATCCTCTTTTTGAAAAATTCAAAAACGATGTTGCGAAATACTATAAACAGTAAATCAACACCAGTGAAACATTTTTCACATTTACCACTCTTCACATTTAATATCACTTATCTGCTCGATTGGAATAACCGTTTGATCCGTCATAATGATGGTATGCTCGTATTCGTCTATCTTTTTTACAATACCAGAGCACGTAACATAGGAGCCGCCTGCTTTTTTTGCATCGGGAATAAAATAAGTTATCGATATTTTCTGTTCTATACCGATATTATTTCTGATTATATTGATTTTTTCATTCAGCTGAGCAATCGCTTCCTCGCTCAGTTCCAATCTTTCATCGGTTAATCTTGCCGTTTCCTTTATCGCAGCATCATGTCCGGTCAGGGCTGCAAAAGGAGCAAATTGCGCTGCCCGATCCCGAAGTGGCATTTGCGGATGATTCTTAGAGACCGGATGCGGTAAATTAATGATATCGTCATAAGAATTATTTTTCATCCTCTTTCAACTCCTTTACGCCTTATGACCGCCAATCTGTTCATTTCTGTCCCTGGCGGTTGCACCTTCCTGAAGATTCATCCCCTTCAGTACAGCGTTTTTTCCAAATTTCTTTTTGATACTGAGCATTGCTTCCTGCATACGTTTTTCGCGATCCAGCGCAGCCTCTTCCTCTTCCTGCTTTTTCCTTTGAGCCTCATAATCCGTAAAAAGATCCAGCTGCTCATATACTTCTTCTTTCTTGACAGAACTTTCATCCACAAGCCTGTTCGCTGTGATATTGATTCTTCTGACAAGCAGGTTTCTGTCAACGATCCTGTCATATAACTCTATTACTGCATCCGTTATCATCTTGGTTGAGGAAGTCTGCCGTTTCAGATTGGTCGTTCCATGTGCATGTTTCGGAATTC
>OLSC01002966.1_pt1 | contig 10255 bp, 10 predicted proteins | sample 1672881 | NCBI WGS metagenome assembly OLSC01 (sample SAMEA3136733, study PRJEB25190) | human gut metagenome | biome: human gut; feature: human-associated habitat; material: faeces | place: Austria | collected 2013
CGTGCCCAAGATAGTTCGCTGGAAACGGCGCGTGAAAATAGGTAGTCGCCGACTTAATGTAAAACCGCTCTGAGGGATTTCTCAGGGCGGTTTTTGTTGTTGTGTTTTGTACATCGGTTTATTATAATAAAGAAAAGGAGGCAGAAAAAATGGCAACGGAACTGTTTAAAAATATTCCAAGCAAAGTCGGCGATCTGGTACGAGATGTCCGAATCGGAAAAATCGGACTGCCTGATTTGCAAAGGCCGTTTGTCTGGAAAGATAATAAGATACGTGAGCTCTACGATTCGATGCTGAAAGGCTATCCAATCGGATACATTATGCTGTGGGAGTCACCAGCGGATTATGATGAGAAGAAAAGCGGCATAGGCATTAACGGTAAAATCTATACAGAGCCAAAAGAACTGGTTATTGATGGGCAGCAACGCCTGACGGCGCTTGTAGCGTCGATGTATGGCGTGAAAGTAAAAGATAAAAACTTTGTGGAGCGTGAAATTAAAATCTCTTTCAATCCGTTGACGCGAGAATTTGCGGTGTGGACGTCTGCGTTTGAGCGGACGCCGGAATGGATTCCCAAGGTGTCGGATGTCTTTTTGGCAAAAGAAAATAATACGATTAGTGCTTTTCGACGTAAGTATATCCGGGCAGTAAACGAAGCAAGGAACAAGCGTGAAGAGAAAGCGCTGACAGATGCGGAAGAAGATCTGATCGAAAATAATATAAATGATTTGCTTAACCTTTCAGAGTATTCACTTCCGACATTGGAAATCAGCTACAATGCCAGAGAGGAAGATGTAGCAGATATTTTTGTGCGGGTCAACTCTGGTGGACAAAGCCTGACAGAGAATAATTTTATCCAGACCCTGATCTCGGTTTATGAAAATGAGACCAGTGACCAGATGAACCTGTTCTGCGAGCAATCCCGCATCCCGGCAAGTGGAACGTCCTATAATAACATCATTGCAATCGAGCCATCCCATCTGATCCGAATGGCTGTCGGTGTTGGTTTCCGCAGGGCAAGACTGCGCTATGCATATATGCTGCTACGAGGGAAAAATCTGGAAACCGGAAAGTATTCTGCCGAGGAGCGACAGGAGAATCTTGCGAAGTTCAAAGAAGCCCTGCTCAAGGTGATGGATCTGAACAACTGGCATGCATTTTTGAACTGCATTGGAGAGGCAGGATACATCAGCAAAACACAGATTGCATCATCCAATGCGGTGGTTTTTAGCTATGTACTTTACCTGATTGCAAAATATGACTATAAACTGGATGCGGTCAGGCTCAAAAAGACGATTGCCAAATGGTTTTTTATGGGTGCTATTACCTACTTTTACACCGGATCGACCGAAAGCGAAGTAGAAAAGCAGTTTGCTGACCTGAGAAATGTTCATGATGCGGAGCAGTTTATCGCGTACATTGAGCGGACGATTACAACGCGGTTTACGGAAGATTACTTCCGACTGACGCTGCCGAACGAACTGAACAGCGCTGCGGCAATCTCTCCGGCCTGGAACGGCTATATTGCAGCGCAGGTCGTATTAAATACACCGATGCTGTTCAGTGCGACGCCGGTGTCAAAGTATTTCATTCTTGGAGCAAGCGGAACCAAGAATGCGGTCGACAAGCATCACATTTTCCCTAAAAATTACCTGACACAGATTGGCTATATGACCGACCGAGAACGCAATCAGATTGCAAATTTTACTTATTTGGATTATGTGACCAACATTGATATCTCTGATGACCCGCCGGTGGAGTATGTGGAACGTTATCGGAACCGGATGGGGGAAACAGAATACCACAAAACCTGCGAGGATCATGCCCTTCCACCGGATTTTGAAAAGATGGAATATATAGAGTTTTTGAAAGAGCGCAGACTGCGGATGGCACAAATCGTGCAGAAAGCGTACAAGAAACTCTGCGAATGACCAAAGAACAAAAAGCGACCCTGCTGCACGAGCATTTCACGTGGCGGGCTGTGTGATTTCGACGAACTAGAATCTGAGATAAGTCCTTCTGTTAGGAGAAAATCGAATTTTCTGTCGGGAGGGCGCCTTAAAACCCGTCCCTGAATCGTATATGGGATAAGTATGTATTCCGTCTGCGGTGAAATCGCAAAAGAGGAGGGGCAGGATGAAGCTTTTATTCAAACAACGGATGTTTTCGTGGTTCGACAGCTACGATATCTATGATGAAAACGAGAACACGGTCTATGTGGTAAAGGGGCAGCTCTCGTGGGGGCACTGCCTGAAAATCTTCGACACGGAAGAGAACGAGCTTGGTACTGTCAAGCAGGAGGTGCTGACTTGGCTGCCCAAGTTTGAACTCTATGAGGGTGAAAATTATATCGGCTGCCTCGAAAAGGAACTGGGCTGGTTCAAGCCCAAGTATAACATCGATTTCAACGGCTGGCATGTGGAGGGAGATTTCCCTGGGTGGGATTACACCATTACAAAGCCGGTGGGAGAGACAGTCGCAACGGTTTCCAAAGAGCTGCTGCAATGGACAGACACCTATGTGCTGGATATCGTTGACCCGGCAGACGCGCTCCATGTGCTGATGTTCGTGCTGGCCATCGATGCTGAAAAGTGTTCTGCAAAATGAAATTGAATTGGCCCGGCTGTGTGGGAGTGCCCGCATGGCCGGGCTTTTTACATTGCGCAGGTCGGAAAACAGTGGTATCATTAAAAAGTACGATAGAACCTGAAAATAACGAGGTACAAATGGAAGTGTTTGAAATCGAGACAGAGCGTCTGCAGCTGCGGCAGTTCCGGGTGGAGGACGCGCAGGACGTATTTGCGATTTTCTCGGATGAGCAGACCACGCTGGATTGCGGCGGTTATCATGCCTTTGATGCAATGGATGAGGAATATGACCGTCTGATGCAGAAATTTGCGGGACAGACCCGTTACAGCGTTGTCCGCAAGGCAGATGGGCGTGTGATCGGCGTGATCTCGCTGATGGATGCCGAGCGTGCCGTGCCCGGCTGGGAGCTGGGCATTGAGATGGCCCCGGATGTCCGGCGGCAGGGCTATGCCCGGGAAGCGCTGGCGGCTGTGATTCAGGCGTTCTTCGAGAAAACGGATACGGTGCTTTTCACGGGTGGGCATTATGCCTATAACACCATCTCCGGGGAGCTGCTGAAAATGCTGGGCTTCACCTATGAGGGCATCGAACACAAGGCCATGCGCCATGCAGAGCGCGGCCCCACGGATCTGGTGTGCTATTATCTGGAAAAATAAGTTCTCCCTTAGAATTCCTACAGATTTCCCTGTTACAATGATAGCATCATCGAAAGGGGAATTTGTATGCTGACAAAATTGAAAAACGGGCTGGACGGTACCCAGCTCAAGACCATTGCACTGGCGCTGATGGTGCTGGATCACATTCATTATTTCTTCGAGTTCACCGGCTGCATCCCAACGGTGTTCAGTATGCTGGGGCGGCTCAGTGCGCCGCTGTTTTTGTTCTGCACGGTGGAGGGCTTTGCCCACACCCATGACCGCAGGCGGTATTTTATCCGCATCTGGGGTATCGGAACGGCCATGGCAGCGCTGGAATTTTTTATGATCTACGCCAAAGCCTTCCGGCGCGGGGATGGCTTCTACCCGCTGAACGCTATTTTTCAGGATCTGATGCTGCTGTGCATCGTCTGGCAGGGCATCGACTGGCTCCGGGAAAAGAAATGGGTCAGGGGCGTGGCGGCCATCGCGGCGGTGGCTGGCTGGCCGTTTGTGATGGTGGCGTTCCTGAGCGCTTTCCCCCAGATCCAGCAGATGCCGTGGGCTTCCACGGTGGTGGCGTTTGTCATCACCAGCCCGCTGCCCCTGTGGACCAGCATCACAGACGGCAGCTGGAGCTTTCTGCTGGGCGGTGCGCTGCTGTATGCATTGCGTGGACGGCGCAAAGTGCAGCTGACGGTATGGGCACTGGTGATTTTCCTGTGTGACTTTGTACTGACCTTCGGGATGGCTTGTCGGCAGGAGGGTTTTGTCTGGATGCAGATGTTCACCGACAACTACGAGTGGTTCGGCGTAGCGGCGGTGCTGCTGATGCTGCTGTACAACGGGCAGCGCGGCAGCGGGCACAAACAGCTGTTCTACTGGTTCTACCCCGCCCATGTGTATCTGCTGTATGGGGCGTCCTGCCTGCTTTATAACGTGTTGAGGTGATCTTGTGGCAAATATTCTGGCATTGGATGACAATCTGGAGCTCTGCAAGCTGATCCGCACCACTTTGGAGCGGGACGGCCACCGGGTAGAAACGCGGCAGGCGGGCAGAGATCTGACCGAGGCGCTTTGCCGCTGGGCAGACTGCATCCTGCTGGACGTGATGATGCCCGGGGAGGATGGCTTTGCGGTGTGCCGTCGCATCCGCAGCCTGACCGAAGCGCCCATTCTCTTTCTGAGTGCCCGCACCGACGAGGCAGCTGTGCTGGAAGGGCTGGGCATCGGGGCAGACGACTTTTTGTCCAAGCCCTTCCGGGTGGCAGAGCTGCGGGCGCGGGTGGCGGCACATCTGCGGCGGCAAAGCCGTACCCCGGCGCACCGGATGGTGCGCAGCGGAGTAGCCTTTGACCTGACCGCCCGGAGCGCGGCGGTGGAGGGGAAGGCGCTGCCCTTGACCCGCTCGGAGTATGCCATCTGCGAGTATCTGGCGCTGCACGCCGGACAGACCTTTACCAAAGAGCAAATTTACGAAGCGGCTTTTGGCATTGACGGCACTGCGGACGACACTGCCGTGACACAGCACATCAAAAATATCCGGGCAAAGCTGCGGGCGGCGGGCGTGTCGGAGCCGGAAAAGCTGCTCAATACCGTATGGGGCGTGGGATACCGATGGAAAAGCGAAGACTGATTTCTCTGCGCAGCGTGCTGCTGCAATATCTGGTGCGCACGGCGCTGGCCTGCCTGCTGGTCGCGGTGGGGTGGCTGCTGGTGCTGATGCTGTGGATCCAGAACGGCGGGCTTTTTCTGCCCGCCAATCAGGCTGCACAGGCCTGTCAGAAGGCCGCACAGGACGTTTTACCGGGCATGACCGCCGCCACCTTTGACGAGACGCAGCTAGACTCCTTGTGCCGGTACGCCCTGTTTGCCGCGCCGGACAGCAGCGAGGTGCTGGCCACCAACATGGATGCCGGGCACTTGCAGCGGGCAATGGAGAACCGGCAGGGGAAAACCCGCTGGCATTTTGGATACACACAGTATTATATGACATCAAAATTGCAGGACGGAACGGTCTGTCTGCTGCAATTTGACTATGCCGTGCCCTACGCCGCCCCTGCGCTGCGGGGAAAGCTGCCAGATGTGCAGACGGTGCACTGCATTCTGGGCATTCTGCTGCTGGTGGGAGCGGTGGTATGGAGCACCCACCGCTCCAGAAGGTTTCTGGCCCGGGAGACGGCCCGCCTGACCGAGGTCTCCCGGCAGGTGGCTGAGAAAAAGGGCGTGGAAGAGATCGATTTTTCCGGGGCGCAGGTGCGGGAATACGCCGAGACACTGGCTGCCCTGCAGACCATGGGGCAGGAGCTGACGGCCAGCCTGCAGGCCCAATGGAAAATGGAGCAGCAGCAGCGGGAGCAGATCATCCAGCTTTCCCATGAGCTCAAAACGCCGCTGGCCGTCATTGAGGGCAACGCCGACCTGCTGGCCGAGGACGAGGCCCTGACCCCGGAGCAGCGGGAACAGGTGGAGGCCATCCTGCGGGGCACCGAGCAGACCCGGACCTATCTGCTCAAGATCCGCGCTCAGGTGCAGACACCGCTGAAGTATAAGCGGCCCTGAGCAGACCTGAATGATGAAAAAGGAAGCCGCCCGGCTGTGTGGGAACGCCCGCATGGCCGGGCATTTTGCATTGCATGAGCAGGGAAACCGTGGTATCATAAAAAACGATAGGGTCTGAAAATAGAGGGAAAAATGAACACTTACGGCCATTCGTTCGTCTATCCAAAAAAGAGAGGGGAAAAACAATGAATTTTGAAGAGACAGAAGTCCTTTACAATGTTTACCGTGGAATCCTGCGGAACAATCGGAGCTTTCAACCGGGAAAGAGCACGGCGGTGGAATATCGCATGGACTGCCCGGAGTATGCCGACCTCCTGAAAAAGTATCCCATTGAGAAAATTGCAGGAAAAGGCACGGACCTGCAGCGGGCAATTCGGGTGCTGAAATACCTCTCGCCTAAGCTGACGCACAGCCCGTGGTACGACGGCCATGTGGACTGCAACGCCCTGGCGCTTTTGGATTACAGTCTGGATAAACCGGAACAGGGCATCAACTGCCTGAATAAGGCTAAAATTCTGGAGGAGGTCTGCCTGGCACTGGGAATCTACGCACGGCGTGTGCGCTTCCTGCCTTATTCTCCCTTCGATTTTGATTGTCACGTTGTCACGGAGATCTACGACCGGTCGCAGGAAAAGTGGTGTATGCTGGACCCAACGACCAACGGGTATCTGGTAGATGAGCAGGGCACGATCCTGAGCCTGCTGGAAGCCAGAGAGCGGATGGCAGACACACGATTTGTGACGTATTGCAAGGCGACGAGCAGGGAAAAGGATCTGCAGAAGCTCTACCGGAAAAATATCGCAAGGACCGCTTACTATGCGAAGAATCTGTTCCGCATTCAGGTGGACGCGGTCTCGCAGTTTGGAGAGAGTGGAAACTGGCTGAATTTCCCGCCGGAGCACTTTTCTATCCGGGAATGGAGCGTTGCAAGTGCAGAATACCGGTTGGAGATGGTGCCTGCCTACGCAAAGGAATATGCGGATTTTGATGAAGCCGTCCAGCTGCCGCGGATGCGTGAGGCCGTGGAGCGGACGCGAAACATGGAGGAGCCGGAGGCAATCTCTGCCGCCGCTCTGACCGAAAAGCCGGTATCATAAAAAACAGATCGCCGCTGCTTTCCTGACGGAGAGCGGCGGCTTTTTCACACCCGGCGCTCCATGGGCATAGGATGACGCAGACCATGGGGAGGAGGGGCCGGGAATGGATGGACAAAGACGATTTGCGGTGATCGGAACGGACCCGCGGCTGGCGGCGGCAGGCCGGGCGCTGGCCCGTGCCGGGTTTGCGGTGGGCGGGCCGGAGCAGACGGCGCTGGCCGATTACATCTTACTGCCGCTGCCGCTGGACGAGAGCCGCACCCCGCTGGCGGAGTTGCTGCGGGCCGCAAAACCGGGGGCGCTGGCGCTGGGCGGAAAGCTCTCGGCGCAGGCAAGGCAGATCGCGGCGGAGGCGGGCGTGGAGCTGGTGGACTACTTTGCCCGGGAGGAACTGATCCTCTGCAACGCCATCCCGACAGCAGAGGGCTGCATCGGCATCCTGATGGCGGAGCGGACGCGGACGCTTTGGAACAGCGCCATCCTGCTGGCCGGTTTTGGGCCGGTGGGGCAGGCGCTTGGGGTACGGCTGGCGGCACTGGGCGCACAGGTGACGGTGGCCGCGCGGCGGCCGGCCCAGCGGGCACTGGCGGAGAGTTTCAGCCTGCGGGCCGTGGATCTGGCCCGGCTGGAACAGACTGCTCCGGCCTTTGACACGGTGGTGAACACCATCCCGGCCCCTGTTCTGACGGAAGCCGTGCTGGCAGCCCTGCGGCCCGGGAGCCTGATCGTGGATCTGGCATCCAAGCCGGGCGGCACTGACTTTGCCGCGGCCCGGCGGCTGGGGCACCGGGCCATCCATGCCCTGAGCCTGCCCACGGCCTGCGCCCCCGAAACGGCGGGCGAGGCTCTGGCCTGGACGGTCTGTGAGATCCTGGCGGAAAGGGAGGGAACACCATGAAAAGGCAATTGCGCGGGACAGTGGCGTTTGCGGTCTGCGGGAGCTTCTGCACGCTGGGCGCGGCGGTGGCTCAGGCTGAACAGCTGGTGCGGCAGGGCTGGGAGCTGTTGCCGGTGATGAGCTATGCGGCCTCCGGCCTGAACACCCGCTTTGGCCGGGCGGATGAGTGGAAGGCGCGGCTGGAGACCCTGACCGGCCACAGGGTGCTGGATACCCTGCAGGATGTGGAGCCGCTGGGGCCGCGGCAGCTGGCCCGGGCACTGGTGGTGGCCCCCTGCACCGGCACCACACTGGCCCGGCTGGCGGCGGGCCTTTCCGACACGCCGGTCACGCTGGCAGCAAAAAGCCTGCTGCGGGTCGGGTGCCCGGTGCTGCTGGCCGTCTCCACCAACGATGGGCTGGGGGCTTCCGGGGAGAACATCGCCCGGCTGATGCAGCGCAAGCACTATTACTTTGTGCCCTACGGACAGGACGATGCAGCGCAGAAACCCCAGAGCCTGAAGGCGGATCTCACCCTGCTGCCCGCTGCACTGGAGGCTGCCCTGCACGGTCAGCAGCTGCAGCCGGTGCTCCGGGAGTGGAACTGAGGGTTTCTCTTTTCAGAGGGATAAAAATGTGGTATACTATATTATAATATCTTGAGATAGAGGAACTGGAATGAAAAAACACATCGCCATGCTGTGTGCGGTGCTTTTGACCGCACTGGCGGCGTTTGCGCCGGGCGCGGCAGCTGCCGGGCCTGCACTGACGGCTACGGAAGCGTACTGCATCATCGATGCCGACACCGGTCTGGTGCTGGCCCAGCAGAACATGAACGAGGAACTGCACCCGGCATCCATCACCAAGGTGATGACGCTGGGCCTTGCCTGTGAAAAGGCCCAGGGCAAGTGGGACAATGTCAAGCTGACGGTCAGCCACGAGGATGTCTACTCGCTGGCGGGCACCGATTCCAGCCATATCGCCCTGCAGGAAGGGGAGGAAGTGCCCCTGACCGATGCCCTGTATGCCACCATGATGGCCAGTGCCAACGATGGGGCCAACCTGCTGGCCGAATACTTCGGCGGCGGCTCCATTGAGGGCGGTGTGGCCGCCATGAACGCGCAGGCAAAGGAGATGGGGCTGGAACACACCCACTTTGCCAACCCCCACGGCATCAGCGATGAGGACCACTACACCAGCTGCTATGACATGGCGCAGATCCTGCGCTGGGCGCTGACCCAGCCCGGGTTCGAGACCCTGTTTACCCGGAACGAGATGTACACCATGGGCCCGACCAATGTCCAGCCCGTGACCCGGTACTTCCACCAGCAGGATAAAATGCGGGTGGGCTCCAGCCGGTACTATATCCCGGCCATCCTGGGCTCCAAGATCGGCTACACCAACATTGCCCGGTACAGCTATGTCTGCCTGGCGGAGCAGAACGGCGTGCGGCTGATCTGCGTGACCATGCAGAGCCAGATCAAGACCGACAAATACAACGATGTCCGCACCCTGCTGGACGATGCCTTTGCCCGCTATACCGGCTACACCGAGATCCCTGCCCAGGGCGTGACCGGGGAGCTGGAAGTGGCGGGCGGCGGCAGCACGCTGGGCACGGTGACGGTTTCTGACCCGGGCGTGAAGCTGCTGCTGGCCGACGGCCTGACCGCTGCGGATGTGTCGGTCACGCTGGAACTGCCTGAACGATACCTCTTGGGGGTTGACCCGGCGGTGTATGCGGTGTATACCATTCATGGGCGGGACGTACAGGAAACGGCCAGCGTCCGGGTGCCTGCCGCTGTGACCGGGCTGGAGGAGCTGCTGGCCAAGAGCGCCAACGCCACCCTGCCCGCCTCCCGGGATGTGGGGCCGAAGAGGATCGCAGGCGGCCTGCTGGCCATCTCGGTCGGTGCCACCGTGCTGGCCGCCCTTGCGGCGTTCGGCGTGGTGCGGCTGAGGGCGAAGCTCCGCAGGAAACGGAAGGCGAGACATTGACGGCCTCGCCCTCTCAGGCGCTTTGCGCCAGCTCTCCCTTTGGGAGAGGTGGCAGCGCGCAGCGCTGACGGAGAGGGTGGGCTTGACAGGCAACGAGCCGTCTGAAAATCGCGCAAAAGCCCGCAAGGACTTTTCCATATACTACAAACAGACAAAATTTTCTGAAAGAAAACAGAGAGGAAAAAGAAATATGGGCAAGTTTACGTTTACTGAGACCGAGATCCCTGGTGTTGTGGTCATTGAGCCGCAGGTGTTCGGTGATGACCGCGGTTATTTTATGGAGACCTACCAGAAGGATCAGTTTGCTGCTGCCGGCATCGACAAGGAGTTCGTGCAGGACAACCAGAGCCGCTCCACCCGCGGCGTGCTGCGCGGCCTGCATTTCCAGAAGAACCACACCCAGGGCAAGCTGGTGCGTGTGACCAAGGGCGAGGTCTATGATGTTGCCGTGGACTGCCGCCCCCACAGCGCCACCTTTGGCAAGTGGGTGGGCGTGACCC
>OLSC01002974.1_pt1 | contig 10237 bp, 8 predicted proteins | sample 1672881 | NCBI WGS metagenome assembly OLSC01 (sample SAMEA3136733, study PRJEB25190) | human gut metagenome | biome: human gut; feature: human-associated habitat; material: faeces | place: Austria | collected 2013
GGATAACTGGGAGCCTGTAAGATTTCGGAGTGCCGGTGCTGCTTCATTCAGCCAGGTCATGTACTCATCCAGACGGTTTTTCAGCTTTTCCCAGCCAAGGGCAGCGCCTCTGTCCTCATCCAGAAGGTCATCCGGATGCATAAAATGTGTATTTACAAAATGCATATTCAACTCAGACAAAGCAGCCATCTGCATATAATCGTCAATGATCGCACCGGAAATAATACGCGGCTGTTCTACGATTCCATCTTCAGCCACTTCAAACTCCTGCACATAAGCATAGTCGCCGGAAAAATAATTGCTGGCAATAGTACGAATCTTGGGATACAGGGAACCCAGCAGTTTCCTTCCCGCTTCTGACAAAACATTAGAAGGAGGAACATAAACAGACATGGTAGTCTCCGGAAACATTTCCTTTCCAAAATCCATCAGCTCTTTCATTGCTTTTTCCATGGCAGAAAAGCTTGTCCAGGTCTTATAGGGAAGTGCATCTCCATAATCCGTGTCTGACAGGCTGAGCGGCTGATGATTATAACCGTGATAACCCAGTTCCCCGCCCTGATGAAGGATCATATTTCCAAAATACTGGAACCGCTGTACATCATCCTGGCGTTCCGTCTCTCCGTCTGTTTCATCCTCATAATTTTCTATTATAACTCCTGTATATTGCACATTGTGAGCCGTAGCAAGGGCGATCATATCCGGCCACCAGATATTGGTATAGAAATCCGCAATACTGGTGCCATAATCCCTTTTTATATAAGTTCCATCTCCATTTGGAACTGGGGAGGGAAAATCATCCAGATAAAAGACGGATCCGTTAATCACCGGATATACCCCCACATCTGTAAGAAGACTGTAGGATGCAGCAAAAAAGCCTCTGAAAGCTTTTTCATAAAACCCAAAATTATCTACTACAAACTTTCCGTTTCCATAATCAGCTTCCCAGATCAAAGGAATGCCTGACGTATCATCCGCCCAGGCGTATACCCTTGCACGCTGACTCAGCTCCACTGCCCAGGCCGATTCGTAGCCGTCTGTGACTTTGTATGCTTTTCCTCCTCCGACGAGAAACCCACTGTCGAAATAAATGCTGTTTACCATGGCTTCTGTGTAACCCGAAGATACAATTCCAAGCTTCTGCTCAATAAGGGATACATAAGTATCTTTTTGAAGAGTAAGGGCGAACATGGCACTTCCGCCTTCTTTTACCCAGTCGCTGATCTTCAGCACATTTTCTTTCAGCGGACTTAAATCGCTTAAAAGAACGACCACAGTCTCATAATCAGACAGATCATCCGGTATACTTTCATGATTTACATCAACCAGATCAGTACCCACCTTCATGTCCTTAAAGATCTGCTCGAACTGGATCCACGCCATGGTGCTGTTCGCCTGACTGCTGTCTGTAAGAACAAGGCAGGTTGGCTTTAGTGTCTTTATCGCAGTTTCTTCCGTAACCACTTTATCTGCATCCAGATAAGTCAGTTTCTTTGCCTTTTCCCGGTAGGACAGACCGGATCGTTCTGCAAACAGAATGGCTCCTATAAGCAGAAAACAGCCCAGGATCACCAGAATTCCCTTAAATTGAAAAGCTTTCACTTTTTTGATCCATCCAGCCAAAATCCCAGTGCCTCCTTTCCTCTGGAAGAAAGATAGATATGCTCTTCCTTCAATGCCTGTAAGCTCTGTTTCAGTTCTTTCCCCATTTTCCGTTCTGCCAGATACCGAATTTTCCAGATCCAGTATTCTTCACCTCTGTGCCAGTTCTGATCCATGATTTTCAATACTTTTTCTGCCAGAAAAAAATCCCTTTGCACCATAAGATTTTCCATCAGGCAGACACAGGTATGGAGATTCACCTTTTGTTCCAGCTGTTTTAACAAAAGCTGGGTATACTGGTTTCTGTAAATCTGTTCCATCTGCTTCTCCATAAAGCCCTGACTCAGATATTCTTTCAGGAAATCACAGTACTCCTCCAGAATAACAGGATCATCTGGATCATTCGTATATTTTTTCTCAATTTTTTGTAATCTGTAATCATATTCTTTGGACAGTTCCACCATGGCTGTAATCGCATAATGGACTACCTCCACATCCTCATTCATTCGTGCCTGCTTTAATAATTCCACATATTCCCCCGGGTTATCATTCAGAACGTTCATGATCAGTTCCCGGCGCCTGGAAGGGTCATTCAGAAGAAGAGCCTCCTCCAGAGGAACCACATCCCTGTCATTTTCCTCCATGGCCGGAAACATGTTCTTATAAATTTCCTCGTTAACCCTGAGCTTTTCAACTCCCACTGTTTTCACCTGATCCGTACCGGAAAAAAGCTGAAAATGTATGAGCAGGACACACACCGGTCCCCAGACTGGTACAAATACGGCAAGAGACAGCATGTACATCTTTGCTTTCAGAAATCCTGTGCGTATTCCTGACCAGATCAGTATGCAGATGATCAGATGAATCGCCAGTGCCGTGATTCCAATTGCTGTTTTTGTCATGATTCCACTCCTGCTGTCTCTTTTCCTACCGGAACATCAAGCACCTTTCCCTCAAATCCATTTCTTTTCAGACGTTCAAGGATGACTGGCAATGCCTTGTCATCTGCCTGGGTCAGGATCAGATACAACTCCCCTTCCGGAGAAATACCACGGATATCGTTTTCTCTGATACAGCGGTCCAGTGCCTCATCCGCATCCTCAATGGTCATATTCCCATACTTCAGTTTCAGAAGGATATAGGATGCCATCTTCTGCTCACGCATAGAATGCTGAAGCTCCAGACTTTTTTCAAAGTATTCCGGCTTCAGAATCCTCGTATTCTCTACATATTTCTTGTATTCCGTGGCTTCCTGATATTCAAGAGCACGTAAAAGTGATGTTTCTACCAGACCACATAAAATCTGAAACAGATTCATATAGTATAAAGTCAGCTGTCCGTTTTTTACCTCCTGAATACAGATCAACATCACCAGACTGCCTTCTTTCCTGATACCAGCCATATACATGGGATAACCTTTTATAAAATCCCGATTTGCCCATACCTGCCCTTTTTCCAGGGTTTCCAGGGCAAGCGTATACTCACTTAATCTGACAGAAGCAGAGTACATTCCCTGAGACTTGGGAGATGCAGCTTCCAGCCTGCCATAGCCGTTTTTCTGACTGAGGGAATAAAACGCAAAGGTTTCATTCTCCAGAACCTCTTCCATAATGTGCATCGTTTCAATAAACAATTCCTCTGGCTGTACAATATCCAGCTTCCTGGTAATGTCAAAAATCTTTCCAAAGCTGTCTTTACTGCCCAGAATTTGTTTTTTGTATCTTTTTTTGTCCTGAAGGGTCGCCTGGTACAGATCACGCATAAAGAGAAATTTTTCCCGGATCAGCTGATTCTCCTCTGATATAAATTCCAGATTTTCCCTGTTTTTCATTCGCACATAACCACACACGGCACCTGCAGCAAAATAAAAGATAAATGGGATCCAGTTAGCTGGTTCGTAAAAAAGGGTATACCACTTTGTTCCCTGGCTTTCATATGCCAGAAGCAAGGATACTGTCTGGGCTGCTGCTCCGGCAATTCCATATCCCAGACCGTAAAGACTTCCAAACAAGACAATAAACACAAGACGCAGATCAATCATCTTAAACTGAGCCTGATTTCCCAGAAGACGCTGCAAAAATTCGAACGCCAGAAAGCAGACCACAAACTCACATACCCGCAGCCATCTTTGGTTCTGATTGAAAAGTCTGGTAAGCCAGCTTACTTTTCCCCCATTGTTTTTTGTGTATTCATTATATTCTTTATACATTTCCGAAATATGATCTAATACTGAAATCTTTGGAAACCAGTTATAGTTTGTTCGGATCTGTCTGTCGTCTTCTTTTATTTTTTCTACAACGGCACTGCTTTTATAGATAATGGAGACCGGGGATAAAACCTTTTTCAGTTCTTCGGTCACATCCTGAAAACAGATGTCAAATACATCTGGAACATTCAATACCTCTTCCTCATCATTCCAGTTATCAAAAAGCTTGTACATCAGTTCTGCCAGATCCATAGAATATAAAAAACAGGCTTTCTGCTCCGGAGCTTCCTGAAAAAACAGCTCCTGGCTCTCTTTCGAAGCTTGGAAAATTCTGTAAAAGAAATCTTTTTTATAGGTTCCGGAATATAAATAGGGTACCCGCAGTATTTTTACCTTCAGACCGTACAGTCCCGCATAGCGTCTGCACACATCCTCTGCATTTTGCACCAGCAGAGTCTTGCCTGTTGGTACATCATACATTCCCTCTGGTCCTGTCACGTAAAGGAAATGGCTTTGAACCCCTTTCCTGCAGTATTGCAGGATCTTGCGCAGATTCTCTGCTTCCCCTTCCAGTTCTCCATGTAAGGTCAGATAATTAGAAAAGTATACCACAGCTTCAAATTCGTATGTTCTGAAAATATCTCCAAGTTCCAGTTCCGTCCTGGGAAATGGTCTGGAAATAAGTTCCCTTCTCCGGACTGTCTTTATCATTTTATTTCCAAGTACCGTTATCTGACATTCTGGAAATGCTTCTTCTACAAATTCTTCTGTCACATAGCCGGTATTCCCGGCCAGCAAAACCTTCATATTCTTCTCTCCTGTTATCCTTTAGAATCTCTTCTGTCTGTTTAGGATACCTTATTTCGGTCAAATATCCTATTGACATTTTTACAAAATTTTTTCTGAATTTTATATAGTTTTCTTTCAGATTGCAGACACACTTCTTCAAGCTTACCTGGGTGCTGATGTCCATTGTGGTTTTGTGTCTGATTGCCATGGGGCTATATGGAGTTCTCTCTTTTATTGAAAAACACTATCTGAAAAAGCTTTGATGTGAAATGCACCCAGAAAATCCGGCCTATTTTTACAGAAAAAGGAAGGGGGACGTGGCAGCTTTCACACGTCTCCCTTCATTATTTACGATAATTCTTCTGCCAGTTTCGTCAGCCATTTCACTGCATTCTCCACATTCTCTGAATTAGCGAGAACTCCGATCTTAACAGGCTCATAGGTCACCTCAAGTTCCTCTGCCAGTTCATCAGAATCAATGGTAATGCTGTATTTGTCATTCTGCTCCCCAAATACCTGGTAAACATCCTCTGGCAAAAGCTCTGTCAGATCCATAAAATACTCATCTTTGAACTCAAAACCGTCCATATAATCTTCGGAACCAATAAGCACATCCACTGCCCTGGCAGATACTTTGGTGGTAAAGGCCATCTGGCTGTAGGATTCCAATGCAACTCCGTCTTCACCGGTGCGCAGGCTTTCGTCTACTGTGACAATTTCATATGGATCATCCTGGATTCCCAGCGCTTTCTGTACCTTTTCTTCGGCTTCCTCCTGTTTCGTTCCGTAGGAGTCAATTACCATAACCGTAAGTGCTGTATGGATCCTGGAATTTTCGTAAAGATCTTTTACAAAAAAGGCTATAGCGATCACCGCCACAATGGCTGCCATCTGTGGCTTATAATAGGCCCAGATATACTGAAGCTTTCCCTTCCAGCCCATACTGGCAAGCTTCATTTTCTCAAGTTCACGCTTCTCTTTCTTCGTCAGATCGGTCTCGTGTTTGTAACGGATGTCGTTCTCATCAATTTTCTGCGGTTCTTCCTGATTTTCGTCTTTTAATTCGATTCTCATACATTCTCCTGTGTTCTGTAAGAAAATCCAAGGTCTGATTCCTGCCTCTCTGATTGATCCAGGACTTGCTGTCTTATGTAGTCCTTACCTCTGATTTTCTCTCTGTGATAGTTTTATATTGTAACACGTTTTATATATTTTGAACAGTTTTTCCGAAAGAAAGTCACAGTTCTTTCACACTCTTTATCCCTGTTCACAATCTGCCCCATAACAGCAGGACATTGCCAGGAAACTGCAGCTTTCCGATTGCTGTTCCAATATCCTCTTTGAAGGTATTTCATTTTCTCTAACTTCTTCACGCCCTCAGCCAGCTCCCGTCCAGCCTTGCAAGCAGTCTGGCATTGTGATAGGCCATCCGGAGAGTCAGACAGGTTCGTCCCAGATATTTGGTCCCATCCGGAGTTTTCATACAGGCCAGTGCCAGATCGGGAATTCCCGGGTTCTGAAGGCAGATTGGGATTAAAAGCTGAATGGAATGGTTATAATACTGAGGAATGGCAGCCTTGTAGTCTGACTCCAGTATCCGTCTGGTCTGCTGTAAGGCTCCATCAAAAAGCTGTACCCGCATGCCGCTCTCCCTCACTGCAGAAGGAAGCCGCTGCACATTTTCCTCATCATCAAAAATATGCTCATACTGAGGCACCACCGGCAGCTTGGTATCAAACACCAGATCGGAAGGATTTTCCACATAAGCAGCCCTGGGCGGCAGATCCGTAATTTTTAATTTTTAAAAGCGAGGAGTCTGTATAAAATCCTTCCAGATACCATTTCTGTCTGTCCGGTACTACATTTGGAACAAAATAAGCATAAATTGGCTGATAATATTGATTAAAGAGTCCTGTATGAAAAAGGGCATATTCTTTCTCTTCCCGTACTTTTCCTTCCTCATACAGTCTGCGGAATGTATTTTCCAGATAACCTTTCAGGATCCCGTTATCCCCGGACTGCCCAAAACTCCACTTCTCAGGGGATATCCTGGCCAGGTTCTGGATCTGCCGGTTATAATTACCGCAGTAGGTAAAATCGAATAGGTTCATGTTAACCTCCTGTCCTTTTTTCTTCTCTTCCTTACATTTTATTGTGGAAAAAGACTGACAGAACTGCCAGTTTTAAGATTCATCTTCGGCCCCGCTGGCCTTGCTTAAAGGGTAGCACACAGATAAAAAAAGCACAAGGAAAAGCGTTCGCCTCTTTGCGACAGGATCTGCCAGTAATATTCCGCAAGCTGTTCTTTTGTAAGTGTAATAAACCATAACCTGCCTCAAACTTTCCATTGCACCCCAGATAAATTTTCCCTATAATATAATATAACATTTGGCAATCCAGGAGGTGTTTTTTTGAAAAAAGACGGCTACTACTCTTCCGGTCAGTTTGCCCGGATGGCTGGAGTAACACTGCGGACCATCCGCTATTACGACCAGCACGATATTCTGAAACCTTCTCTTGTATCCGAGTCCGGCGCAAGATTTTATACTGACACGGACTTTGCAAGGCTGCAGCAGATCCTGCTGCTGAAATATCTTGGATTTTCCCTGGAGGATATCCGGGAGATGACTATCGAAGACCCGGACAGCCATTTTATGCTCAATGCCCTGAATGTACAGCTGAAGCTTGTACAGGACCGGATTGAACAGATGCAGCTTGTGGAAAAAACACTGAAAGATACTGCCCAGGCCATTTCTGAGGAGCATACCGTGGACTGGAGCCGTATGCTGGACCTGATTCATCTGACTGTTATGGAAAAAAGCCTGAAAAATCAGTACCAGAATGCTTCCAACATTTCTTCCAGGATCAACCTGCACAGTCTTTATTCTGTAAACCAGGAAGGCTGGTTTCCCTGGATCTGCCAGCAGTGCCAGATTCATGAGGGAATGAATATTCTGGAGCTTGGATGCGGTGACGGAGCTCTCTGGACCCAGAACTTATCAAAACTGCCAGGGAACATACACATTACCCTTTCTGATATTTCCGAGGGTATGCTCCGTGACGCCAGGCGTGCCATTGGCGGAGAAGATCCCCGTTTTTCTTTCAAAGCTTTTGACTGTCACAACATTCCTCCAAGGATTGGCACCTTTGATCTGGTCATTGCCAATCATGTACTTTTTTACTGTGACGACATTGGAAAGGTGTGCAAAAATGTAACAAAAATCCTGAAGCCAGGCGGACGTTTTCTTTGCAGTACCTACGGTTCCAGACATATGCGGGAGGTCAGCCTTCTAGTCCAGTCCTTCGATGAAAGGATTGCCCTCTCCGCAGATAAACTGTACGAACGCTTTGGCAGGGAAAATGGAACGGATATCCTTTCCCCTTATTTTCAGCAGATTACCTGGAAATCCTATGAGGACGAACTGATTGTCACCGATGCGGAACCTTTAATTTCCTATATTCTCTCCTGCCACGGCAATCAGAACCAGTATCTGCCAGACCGTTACAAGGATTTTCGCGCCCTTGTTAAGAAAAAAACAGAAAATGGGTTCCATATCACCAAGGATGCAGGGGTATTTCTTTGTGAAAAAGTAACAAACTTGAAATAATTGTAAAAAAGGTCTTGAAGGTAACGTAAGGTCACCTTTTATAATGTAGCTACAGACTCAGGTCAGGGCAAACAAATGCTGCCCAAAATCCGGCAGCATTCATGAACGACTACGAAATTATGCACCTGACAGCATAAATCAGATATTGTTCGCAATAGGAACAATATAGCAAATCCAACAAAGGAGAACGAAATTATGAAGGGAATTATTTTAGCCGGTGGATCCGGTACCAGACTTTACCCATTGACTATGGTCACATCCAAGCAGCTGCTTCCAATTTATGATAAACCAATGATCTACTATCCAATGTCCGTTCTTATGAACGCAGGGATCCGTGATATCCTGATCATTTCCACTCCACAGGATACCCCACGTTTCAAGGAGCTTCTTGGTGACGGTCATCAGTTCGGCGTATCTCTTACTTACGCTGTACAGCCAAGCCCGGATGGACTTGCACAGGCATTTATCATCGGCGAAGAGTTCATTGGAAATGACACGGTTGCCATGGTTCTTGGAGACAACATTTTCGCAGGACACGGTCTTAAGAAGCGTCTGAAAGCCGCTGTTGAGAATGCAAGCTCAGGAAAAGGTGCTACTGTATTCGGCTACTATGTAGACGACCCGGAACGATTTGGTATCGTTGAATTCGACCAGGAAGGCAAGGCCATTTCCATCGAAGAAAAGCCGGAGCATCCGAAGAGCAACTATTGTGTAACAGGTCTTTACTTCTATGATAACAAAGTTGTTGAATATGCAAAGAACCTGAAACCAAGCGCCCGCGGTGAGCTGGAGATCACAGACCTGAACCGTATTTACCTGGAAAAAGGTCAGTTAAATGTAGAGCTTCTTGGTCAGGGCTTCACATGGCTTGACACAGGTACACATGAGAGTCTTGTAGACGCAACTAATTTTGTAAAAACAGTAGAAACCCATCAGCACCGTAAGATTGCATGCCTTGAGGAAATTGCTTACTTAAACGGCTGGATTTCCAGAGAAGAAGTTATGGAAGTTTACAACGTGCTGAAGAAGAATCAGTATGGTCAGTATCTGAAGGACGTACTGGATGGCAAATATATGGACGTACTTCACTAATTATAAAAATCAAAGGAGAATTATATCATGAATATTATCGTTACCGGCGGTGCCGGATTTATCGGAAGCAACTTTATTTTCCACATGTTAAAAAAGTACCCGGACTACCGCATCATCTGTCTGGACTGCCTTACCTATGCAGGTAATCTTTCTACTCTGGCACCGGTTATGGATAACCCGAATTTCCGTTTTGTAAAAGAGAGCATCACAGACCGTGAAGCAGTTTACAAGCTTTTTGAGGAAGAACATCCGGACATGGTTGTAAACTTCGCGGCTGAGAGCCACGTTGACCGTTCCATCGAAAACCCTGAAGTTTTCCTGAACACAAACATCATTGGTACTGCTGTTCTTATGGATGCCTGCCGCAAATACGGAATCAAACGTTACCATCAGGTTTCCACTGACGAGGTTTACGGTGATCTGCCACTTGACAGACCGGACCTGTTCTTCACAGAGGAGACTCCGATCCACACAAGCAGCCCATACAGCTCTTCCAAGGCTTCTGCTGACCTTCTGGTACTTGCTTACCACAGAACCTATGGACTTCCTGTATCCATCAGCCGCTGCTCTAACAACTACGGCCCATATCATTTCCCTGAAAAACTGATTCCGCTTATGATCGCCAACGCATTAAATGACAAACCGCTTCCTGTTTATGGAAAAGGTGAGAATGTTCGTGACTGGCTGTATGTTGAGGATCACTGCCGTGCCATCGACCTGATCATCCACAAAGGACGTGTTGGTGAGGTTTACAATGTAGGCGGACACAACGAAATGAAAAATATCGACATCGTTAAGATCATCTGCAAAGAGCTTGGAAAACCAGAGAGCCTGATCACATACGTAACAGACCGTAAGGGTCATGACATGCGTTATGCGATCGACCCAACCAAGATCCACAACGAACTGGGCTGGCTGCCAGAAACCAAATTTGCAGACG
>OLSC01002984.1_pt1 | contig 10202 bp, 8 predicted proteins | sample 1672881 | NCBI WGS metagenome assembly OLSC01 (sample SAMEA3136733, study PRJEB25190) | human gut metagenome | biome: human gut; feature: human-associated habitat; material: faeces | place: Austria | collected 2013
ACTTGGTGGGCAACCGCCTGGGAGAGTAAGACGTAGCCACGTAATCTTTTTTTATGCTCCAAATTAAATTCTTTAGAGGGATTAACTATACAAATCTCACAAACTTAACAAATTCTCTTGCATATCAACAAAATATAAATACACAGTAACAATACCAATATCCAATATAAAGTAACATAAAATATGATAAACAGTCACAAAAATGGCATAATAATATTCAAATAAATCAAACCCAATAATACAAAACCCAAATAAAATAACAAAAAGTCAAAAAGAAATAAAAAAAGTAAAAATGAAATGATATCAAAAGAATCAATACTGTCATAAATCATACAAATATTGTCATCAAAGTTACAAAATTGGTAAAATATGCTATAATTACAGATAAAATAAAATATTGATTGCCAAACTTCTTATTTGGAAAGTTATCTTATGAATAATTTATTATTTTGAAAGATGTATTCCTGATTTAGTGCTATATAGGGATATTTTATTTCAAGTGTAGGAATATTAAATTTCCAAGCACATAAGTATGAAAATATTGAATTTCTAGGGAATTTATTATTTAGATAATAGAGGAGATCTGGCGGTTGATAAATCTATATTACAAATGAGTGATTTGAGGATATCACGAGAAATTATGGAGGCGAAAATGGGAGAAGCGGTAAATATTAAAGAGTATTTAGACATATTTAGAAGAAGAAAATGGATCGCTATTGTGACTATTTTAATTTGTCTAGGATTTGGGGGATATAAAACTTATAAAAATTATATTTCGTATGTGCCGACTTATATGTCTAATGTTACGATTAGGATTAATTCTATTAAGTCTATACAGGAGGATGAGAAAAAGATTAATACAAGTAGTAGTGATGATTCGGGGGATACTTCGGGTTATAGTAGTTCTGGATCTAGTAGTGGTTTAACAGCCGCAGAGGAGAAGGCAAAACAGGAGCAGGAGAAATTAAACAAGATTTATAGCGCTTATTCTGGTTCTGCATCTATGGCGAATCAAAATATTGCGACTTCTTATTTGGGACTTGCTACTTCTAGTGATGTTAGAAAGAATGTAGCATCTCTTACTGGATTAAAAACTAGTCAAATTGGAACTATTACTGCTGCTCAAAGTGAGGAAATTCCACAGTTTATCAAGATGACTGTAACAACTTCTTCGCCTGAGGTTGCAAAACAAGTTGCTGAGGCTCTTCCTGAGGCTTATAATACTGAGCTTAAGAGAGTCATCAATTTGGACTGCGTTGAGGTTGTTTATAAGGCGAGTAATGGAAGTTTGATTCCTAGAAGTAGAGATTTAACTTTAGTTCAGGCTCTTGGGATAGGAATTGTTGTGGCTATATTTTTAGTATTATTATCTGAATGTTTAGATACTAAGATAAAAACTCCTGAGGATGTTGAGAAGTATTGGGATTTACCTTTGATAGGAACTATTCCAATGGATGATGGAAAGTCAAAGGGAAGACATACAGTTAAAGCTTAAAATTATAGATAAAGAATTTAAGGGGGATTAGCTATGGCAATGTTAGCAGCATATGATGAAGGAAATTTTGAGTTAAATGAGTCGTACAGGGAGATTAGGACTTATTTAAGTATTAATAAAAATATAAAGACGATTTTGATTACTAGTGCTGAGATGGATGAGGGAAAGACTACTATTATTTGTAATTTGGCGAAGTGTTTTGCTGAGTTAGAGGGGGTTAAGGTTCTTCTTCTTGATTGTGACTTTAGAAAAAGGGGCGTTAGTAGATATTTTGGGATTGAGAATACTTTTGGTATTGCAGATATAGTTTTTGGATACAAAAAGCAATCAGAATGTATTAAGAAGGTTGGAGATTTGGATATAATTACTTCTGGTGGAGTTCCTTCTAATACTTCTATTTTACTTAATTCTCAGTCTATGAAAGATACTTTGGCAAAGTTGAGAGAGGAATATGATTATGTATTTATTGATTCACCGCCTATATGCAGATTGAATGATGCATGTATAATTACTCAATATGTGGATGGGACAGTTTTGATAAATGCATCTAAGGCAATTGATGCTAAAGTTGCCAATATTACGTTGGAAAAGTTAAATAAAGTTGGGGCAAATGTTATTGGCGTTGTGCTAAATAAGTTTAGTGCACAGAAATACAGTTATTATAATAGTTATTATGGATATGCTGGATATTATGAGGACAAGCCTAAACGAGGATTATTTAAACGAAAAAAGAGAAAAAAACACAAAAAAAAATAAAGAATTATCAAGAAATATAAGGAATTTTTAATTTTTTGTAGAAATTTATAGATAGATTTAGTCTGCATTATAAAAATATTTATACCAAATAAATTAGGGGAATGATTTTAATCAAAAATGATCTTGTTAAGGGGGAAACAAAGAGATAATTTGGTCTAAATATAAGGGGAGAATATTATGATAATAAAACTTATGAAAGTATTAGACGATATTTCAAAAGATGCTGACAAGTGCAAGATGAGACAAATTATTTTATTAGCTATAGACGTAATTTTATGTGCACTTAGTTTTGTCATAACTTTGGCTTTGTTGGGGTTTGACGTTTCTAGGTTTTCATTAATACCGATAATTATTTATGTAGCTATAAATGAAACATTTTTATTATTATTTAGATGTTATGACAGTCTGTGGAAATGTGGCGGAGAAAGAGAAATAGCATCGATATTTGTCGCTTGTTTTTGTGCAGTGTTACCATCAGCAGCAATAATCGCACTAACACACAGTAAATTAAATCTAGCTTTTTATGTAGTAAATGTACTTATGATAATCGTAGCAATGGTATCTGTTCGAGTTGTTTATAGAACAATGAGAAGATTACTTATGTATATGCAAGTTAATCAAAATGCTCCTAGCTCATCTAGAGTTCTTATCGTTGGGGCAGGTAAGGCTGGAAACATGATATTGAGGGAGTTATTTGAAAATCCAGAATTAAAGAAATTACCTATTGCAGCAGTAGATGATGATATACATAAAATAGGTAAATCAGTCTTTGGAGTACCTGTATTGGGGACGACTGAAGATATTTCTACAATTGTAGAAAGGGAAAATATTGATGAAATAATTATTTGTATTGCAAATATAAACGCAAAACGAAAAAGAGAAATTATAGATATTTGTAAAAATACGAGGGCAAAATTAAAGACTATTCCGGGAATTTATGAAATTATAGACGGAAAGGTTAATGTAACAAAAATAAGAGATGTTCAAATTGAGGATCTTTTAGGCAGAGAACCTGTCAAAATCAATTTAAGCGAAATGGACGACATCATCAACAATAAAATCGTAATGGTTACAGGAGGTGGTGGGTCTATTGGCTCAGAACTATGTAGGCAAATAGCAAAATACAATCCAAGACAACTAATCATAGTAGACATATATGAAAATAACGCATATGACATTCAACAAGAATTAATCAGACATTATCAAGAAGAATTAAATTTAAAAGTACTTATCGCATCAGTTCGTGATGAAGATAAGATGAATACAATATTTGAAAATTATAGACCAGATATAGTTTTCCACGCAGCAGCACACAAACACGTTCCACTAATGGAGGACAGCCCTTGTGAAGCTATAAAAAATAACGTATTTGGAACACTTAATGTGGCGAAATTGTCGAATAAATATAAGGTAGAAAAATTTGTATTAATTTCGACAGATAAAGCCGTAAATCCAACAAATATAATGGGTGCGACAAAGCGTTGTTGCGAAATGATAATACAATCACTTAACAAAACGAGCGACACAGAATTTGTCGCAGTGAGATTTGGCAATGTACTTGGAAGTAATGGAAGCGTCGTACCGCTATTTAAAAAACAAATCGCAGAAGGCGGCCCAGTCACTGTAACACACGAAGAAGTTACAAGATTCTTTATGACGATACCAGAAGCCGTATCGCTAGTTTTGCAGGCGAGTGCAATGGCGAAAGGTGGCGAAATATTTGTACTTGATATGGGCGAACCAGTCAAAATAATTGATTTAGCGAGAAATTTAATCAAATTAAGCGGATATGAACCAAATGTCGACATAAATATTAAGGTTACAGGACTTAGACCAGGCGAAAAACTTTATGAAGAGGTACTTATGGACGAAGAAGGACTTACTCGTACATCTAATGATCAAATCAGAATTGGCAAACCGATAAAAATCGACGAGGTCGAGTTTAAGAGAGAGCTTAATATTTTGAAGAGGGTTGCTGAGAATAATCAAGATGAGAAGGTCGATATTATTATGAAGAGTATTGTACCGACTTATGTTAGAAGAGAAGAAGTTGTTGTATAGGGGGATGTGGTGTGATATGGATGAAGTCAATCATGGAATGTATCAGAAGATAAAGAGGTGTATTGATTTTTTAATATCTTTAATAGGATTTATAATTTTAATACCGGTATTTTTGATTTTGATAATTTGTATAAAACTAGATTCAAGAGGTCCGATTCTATTTAAACAAAGGAGAATAGGACTACATAAAAAAGAATTTAATATTTTAAAATTCAGAAGTATGAGGATAGACACACCAAAAGATACACCAACTCATTTATTAGAAAATCCAGACATGTATATAACCAGAGTTGGAAAATTGCTTAGAAAGACGAGTTTGGACGAGCTACCACAAATTATAAATATCATCAAAGGTGAGATGAGTATTGTGGGACCAAGACCAGCACTTTGGAATCAATATGATTTGATCGAAGAAAGAGACAAATATGGAGCAAATGATATACTTCCAGGGCTTACTGGATGGGCACAAATCAATGGTAGAGATGAGTTACCTATTCCAATAAAGGCAAAATTAGATGGAGAATATGTGAAAAGATGTAGTTTTGGATTTGACTTAAAATGTTTCTTTATGACTTTTATAAAAGTATTAAAAAGAGATGGAGTAGTTGAAGGAAAGACAAAAGAGCAAATAGTTGCAAAACAGACTAATGAATAGGTGGGGAATTTATGAAAAAGGTGTTGATACTATCAAACCATTTCGCAACGATTTATAAATTTAGACGAGAATTGGTGGAGAAATTAGTAGAAAAGGGATATGAAGTAGTAGTATCGCTGCCAGAAGGCGACAACAAAGAGATAGAAGCACTAGGAGTTAGAATAATAGAAACTTATGTAGACAGAAAAAGTTTGAACCCAATCAAGGACATTAAACTTTTTCTGGACTATTTAAAAATAATCAAAAAAGAAAAACCAGACATAGCAATAGGCTACACAATCAAGCCTAACATTTATGGAGGGATGGCATCGAGAATTAGAAAAACGCCATTTATCGCAAATGTAACTGGGCTTGGAAGTGCTTATTATAAAGGTGGAATGTTGAAAAAAATCGTAAGCATACTTTATAAAGTTGGACTTAAAAAAGCGAAATCTGTGTTTTTCGAAAATGTGCAAAACGCCCAAGTTATGATAGACGACAAAGCAATCACAAAAGAACAAGCAGTCGTTATGAATGGCGCTGGGGTAAATCTTGAAAGATTCAGCTTTAGCCCAATGCCAAAAGACGACATCACAAAGTTCTTATTTGTCGGAAGGGTTATGGAAGAAAAAGGCGTCAACGAACTATTTGATGCAATCAAAAAAATCAAATCAGAAGGAATCAAAACAGAATTTGGATTTCTAGGATGGTTTGAAGAAGATTATAGCCAGATTATAAAAGATTTGGAATCAAAAGATTATATAAAATACTACGGCTACCAAAAAGACGTCGTAAAATTTATGAGAGAAGCACACTGCATCGTCCTTCCATCATATCACGAAGGAATGGCAAATGTATTGTTGGAAGGAGCATCAATCGGAAGGGCGCTTATTGCAAGTGATATCCATGGATGCAAAGAGTCGATTATCGATGGTGTCAGCGGATTTACTTGTAGGGTTAAGGATAGTGGTGATCTTTATGACAAGATTAAGAAGTTCGCGCTGATGAGCTATGATGATAAGGCGAAGATGGGGCAGTGTGGCAGAAGGCATATGGAGGATGTTTTTGATAAGAGGAAGGTAGTTGAGATGACTGTTGAGGAGATTGAGAGATGAGTGAGCCTAAGGTAAGTATTATAGTTCCAGTATATAATTGTGAAAAGTATATAGAAAGATGTATGGATAGCTTAATTAATCAAACCCTTGCAGATATAGAAATTATAGTTATAGATGATGAATCAAAGGATGCAACTTTTGAAATTTTAAAAGAGTATGAAAAAAAAGATACAAGAATAAAGCTAATGACTAAAAAGAATAGTGGTGTTTCTAGTAGTAGAAATAAAGGAATGGAATTAGCCATTGGAAAATACATAGCTTTTGTTGATGGTGATGATTGGATAGATTTAGATTGTGTTGAGAAAATGTATGAGGTTGCAGAGAAAAATCACACAGATATTACTATGTGCTCTTATACTAGAGAATTTAAAAATCATTCAAAACCAAGAAAGATTAATTTAGAAGAAGATAAAGTATATGAAGGTGAAGAGTTAAAGATATTACATAGAAAATTAGTTGGACCGATAAAGGAAGAATTCTCACAACCCGAAAGTTTAGATTCACTAGGAACAGTGTGGGGAAAACTATACAATAGAGAATTACTTACAGAATCAGATAATAAATTTATAGATTTAAAAGAGATAGGTACTGCTGAAGATACATTATTTAATTTTATGGTATTTAAAAATATTAAAAAATTATCTTTTATAGATAAATGTTTTTATCATTATTGGAAAGAAAATGAGGGTTCTATAACTAGTAAATATAACCCAAATATATTTGAACAATGGAAAAACTTATTTAAATATATGGAAAATCTCATCAAGGAAAATAATTTGAATGAGAATTTTTTAGAAGCATTAAATAATAGGATTTGTATAGGCGTTCTAGGAATTGGACTAAATCAATGTAAAGAAGATAATGAAATAAATACTTTAAATAAAGTGAAGAATTTAAAGCAAGTTTTAAATGATAGCCAAATGAGAAAGGCATATTCAAATTTAGAGTTAAAATATTTTCCTGTTCATTGGAAAATTTTTTATTGCTTTAACAAATATCGAATGGCATTACCTTCATATATGATGTTAAAAATTATGAGTATTTTAAGAAAAAGAATATAATATCGGAGGTTCCAAATTATGAATCCAAAAGTTTCAATCATAATGGGGATATATAACTGTGAATCAACTTTGGAAGAAGCTATAGAATCGATAATAAATCAAACATATGAAAATTTGGAGCTTATAATGTGTGATGATTGCTCAAGTGATGGGACTTTTGAAGTTGCTAAAAAGTATAAAGATAAATATCCAGATAAAATAAAATTAATAAAAAATGAAAAAAACATAACATTAGGTCCTACATTAAATAGATGTATGGAATATGTTGAAGGAAAATATATTGCAAGACAAGATGGAGATGATTTTTCACATAGAGAAAGATTAGAAAAACAAGTCAAAGTATTAGAAGAAGATAATAGCCTTGCGGCTGTTGGAACAAATATGATTTCTTTTGATGAAAATGGAGAACATGGTGTACATTCATTACCTGAAAAAGTGGATACTGATTATTATTTAAAAAAGGGAGTTATATTTTTTCATGCAACATTGTTAATTAGAACAGAAGTTATGAAAAAACTAAATGGTTATACAGATAAGTGGTATGCGGTTCAGGCTGAGGATTATGAGCTTTGGTCTAGATTTTTAAAAGAAGGATATAAAGGTTTTAACTTGCATGAAAATTTATATTATGTAAGAGAGGATTTAAATACTTATAAAAGAAAGAATATAAAAAGAAGGCTAAGAGGTCTAGTTTTAAGATTTAATGTAAATAAATCCCTAAATGCACCGATTAGAATTTACTTTTATATGCTAAAGGATATTATAGCTTTATTTATACCTAGATCTGTTTTTATAAAATATTATAGAAGAAAAATGAATACACAAATTTAGGGAGGAAATAAAATGCCAGTATATTATTTTAGTTTAGTTTGGGTTAGTATATGTGGGATTATATCGAATATTACAAGTAAGCAAGTAAAGATATCTGAGAAAATTTATGAAAATAGATCGAGATTATTAATAGCCGTTATAGCGATTTTACCAATTATAATTTTTACAAGTTGTAGAAGCAGTGTAGCAGATACAGATGTATATATTAAAAGTTTTAATGAATATCCAAGTAATTTAGCGGATGCTTATAATATGATTTTTGACTCTACTCGTAGGGACCCAGGATTTTTATTTATATCAGTATTAATAAAACAGTTTATATCTACTGATTATACAGTATGGTTATCAATAATAGCAGTTATAAGTGGGATCGGTGTAATGATTCCATTATATAAATATTCTTGTAATTTTGGAATCAGTATTTTCTTATTCGTAGCATCATGTCAATTTACATGGATGTTTAATGGAATGAGACAGTTCTTAGTTGCATCAATAATATTTGGATGTACAGGATTGTTATTAAGAAGAAGATTTATTCCATATGCAATAATAGTATGTTTGTTATCAACCATACATACATCAGCACTTATTCTACTTCCAACATATTTTATTGTAACTGGTGAACCTTGGCATAAAAGAACAATGTTATTTATATTTGTGATTATTTTAGCGATGGTATTTACGAGCCAATTTACTGTATTGTTAGAAGATGCAGTTGAAAATACAAATTATGCTAGTTCTATGGAAGAATTTAAAGCAACTGATGATGGTACAAACACTATCAGAATATTGGTAGAATCAGTTCCCATAATAATTGCATTTATATATAGAAAAAAAATACAAGATAAACTTACTCCAATTATAAAGTTAAGTATAAATATGTCTTTAGTAGCTAGTGGGCTTTATGTAATATCAAAGATCGCACGAAGTGGAATTATGCTTGGAAGATTACCAATATATTTTTCTATGTATAATTTGATTTTATTGCCATGGCTTATTAAGAATATATTTAATAAAGAGGAAAAAAGATTAGTTTATTATCTTATGATAGTATTATATATTGCATTTTTCTATTATCAAATGGTTGTTACATGGAATGGATTTGGATATGCAAGTAAAATATTAGGATTGAATTATTAAGTGTATTAGGAGGATAAAGTTGAAATATAAAATTTTGCATGTAGTTGGAGGTATGAATAAGGGTGGAACGGAAACCATGCTTATGAATATATATAGAAAAATTAATAGGGATAGAATTCAATTTGATTTTTTATATTTTACAGATGAAGAGACATATTATGATAAGGAAATAATAGAATTAGGTGGAAAGATAATTAGAATACATAAAATGAGATTTATACATATGTTTGATTTTATAAGCAATATTTCACAAGTAATTAATTCTAATGGACCGTATAAAGTTGTACATGCTCATACTTTGTTCAATTGTGGATTAGTGGTTAAGGCTGCTAAAAAAAGTAATATAGATATTAGAATATCACATGCTCATACAACATTAGATAATGAAAATGGAATATTAAGAAAACTGTATATAAAATTTATGAGAAATATGATATTAAAATATTCTACTAATTTATTATCATGTAGTAATTTAGCAGGGAAATATTTATTTGGAGAAGATACAGTAAAATCATCTAAATATGATATTCTACCAAATTTAATTTCATATGAAAATATTATAAATGTTGATGAAAATAAGGTATATCAATTAAAAAAAATAAATGGATTAAATAGTGATAATTTAATTTTAGGTAATATAGGAACTTTAAAAGAAGCTAAGAATCAACAATTTCTATTATATATAGTATATAAATTAAAAGAAAAAAATAAAAATGTAAAACTTTTACTAGTAGGCTCTGGTCAATTAGAAGAAAATTTAAGAGAAAAGTGTGAAAAACTTGGAATAGAAAATGAAGTCATTTTTACGGGCACAAGAGATGATATAGATGTAATTTTAAACAGTATGGATATATTTGTATTTCCATCAACTTTTGAAGGGTTAGGATTAGTTTTATTAGAAGCACAAGCAGCTGGACTTCCTTGTGTAGTATCGGAAGCTATACAACCCGAGGCAGATTTACAACTTGGGCTTTTTAGTAAATTAAATTTATCTGATGGGGCTGAATCTTGGGCAAATAAAATAATTGAGATATATGGTAAAAAAGAAACTGATAAACAGAAAATATTAGATGCATTTGATAAGCAAGGATATTCAACTGAAAAATGTA